>WNFK01203654.1_pt2 | contig 102432 bp, 87 predicted proteins | sample 5400281 | NCBI WGS metagenome assembly WNFK01 (sample SAMN13153350, study PRJNA577476) | soil metagenome | isolation source: 20 cm soil on Douglas fir-dominated hillslope | place: USA:California | collected 2013-09-17
TCGCGCTTCATGGTTCCGCCCTCATTGCGTTGCGAAGAACTCTGCCAGCCAGGAATGCCCCATGCTCAGGAGAACCGAGCCGAGGACGATCGTGATGACAAGGAGGATCTTCACCGTGTCCGAAGCCTTGAGGCTTCCGAGTAGCCGGGCATCCTTGGACAGATACGCGCTCGCCGCGTAGTACTCCTCACCGATGAGCGTGTAGTCGCATGCGACGACAAAGAAGGGGAGCTGGTGAACGTTGGCGGTTCCGGCGATCTGAATCGCCCCGATCTCGTGCCCGGTTTCCGCAAGCAGGAGCGATTCGGCAAAGAACGCGCCCAGGAGCAGGTTCGCGGCCGGCCGATCTCGAAGCATGATCCCGTTCACCGCGGCGACGTACGCGAACTGCTCGGTCGTGATGTACCGCACCTGATCCGACCGGTACGAATCGACCCGGCCCACGTCGGAGTAGGCTCCCTTCACTACCTCGTCCGCCACGGTGTAGACGGCGGGAGAGGGCGTCGGCACCAGGAGCGGCGTTTCATACTTGGCAGCCATGCGCGCGACATTTCCGAGAATGATCATGCTCGCGATCGTCTGGATATCGTCGATATCCTGGACCCCGGGCACGTACAGGACGCCCTTCCCCATTTCGGTCGAACGCCCTATCGCCTCCTCGATCGCGTTCAGGCCCGCGATCGTTCGGAAGGTCCACTTCTTCCCGCGCTCGGCCTGTGCGATGTAATAGAGCACCAGCGCAAAAAAGAGGGCGATGACGACGGCCACGTTGGTTTTCGCCGTATCGAACCAGCTCGCCCGCGCCGTCGCCGGGGGCGACTCGTCGGACAAGAAGGTCGCGTCATTCAGTGCGGCGAGCCTGTATTGATAGGGGATGCCGTTTCGAGCGGTCTCATCCGTAAAAGCTGTCTGATCCCCGCCGATCGTATCGATCGGGGCGAACGGCTTCTCCGGCTGGGCACGAAGCACCACCCATTGGGGCGGCGGATTGGGAGGCGGGCGCCAGCTCAGCCCGATCCTCGAGCCGCCGTCGTTGGGTATGTCGGTCGCCTGAAGAGGAAACGCGGTCAGAGCGGATGGGAAAAGGCCGAGGGATAGAACGAGGACCGACGCTGCTGCGCTCTTCCCGCGGAGGAATGGCGCGAACGACGTCAGCGGCATCCAGACTCCGCCGCGCGGGGGCGGCATACCGGGAATCGGGCTGAGGCGAACACGCCGATGCGGTTCCTCATGGGTTGAACCGGCAATCGTACGAAGCCGACGGTAGGCGCTGGACTTGCCGATGTCAAGCTACAAGGGCTCACGATTCGATCATTTCGACGTTGGCGCGCGGGAGAAGCGCCCTGGACCCATTGCCGAAATCTACCTCGAGGACGCGCACCTTGGCCTCCGTCTCCAGCGGCATCAGCTCGGGGGGGAGAGCCGTGACCCGACCGATCCTGCCGAAGTAGGGCTGCCGGATGACCCGGACCGTGTCCCCCGTCTTGAGCCCTTCTTCCACCGAGCCCTCGCCGCCGTCGCGCGGTATCGCCTCCTCGAGTCGAGGCGCCACGATCTCCGGCCGGAGCACACCCGCGCGGATCTGCGTCGCCCCGCTCACGGAAACGCGCCTTCCCTCGCACGACCGCAGAAGCTCGAAGGTCCGGCCGGCCATAGGAATCGAGCCGATGCCCTCCGTGACGATCAGCGTGATACCGATCTCCTCCGAGCCGGTAATGGCGACGCCCAGGTCGTAACCCAGGAGCTCCCGCAAATCGTGATCGTCGAATCCGCCGACGACCACCGCCTTGACCCCGTGCGCGATCGCCTTACGAAGGACCGCGGTGGTCACGTAGGAGCCGCCGACGAGGATCTTGCCGCGGCACGGCTCGCCGATCGCATGATCGTCAAGGGGCTCGCCCGGGCTCGGCGCGCACACGTGGAGCTCCCCGCAGGTCTCCCCGCCGACGCCGAAGATTCCTTGGATGAAGGTGCCCTGCGTCTCCACCGTCACGCCCGACTTGGGATGGATTTCGGCGATCGTCCCGTCGACATACGCGTCCACCTCGACGGGAATCGGCTCCTCGCGTAGAAGGACCTGCCCGGTCACCTTGGAGACGCTCTCGATCGTGCCCCGGACGGGAGCGTGGCATTTGGACCGGAAGAGTCCGAAGAAGGAGCGGCTCTCGGCGAATACCTCCCCCTTATCCACCTTCGATCCAGGAGGCTTCGTGAGGCACTCCTCGACGTCCTCAGGGAGCACGCCCAGGAGGTTCGCCACGTTCACGGTCTGCACGTTCCCTGGAAGCTCGGTACGCGCCACGATGGTTTCCGCGGTCACGCGCTGGCCGAGGGAAACCACCACGTCGCCGGCCAGAGGGAGCTTTCGTTCACGCCTGAGCTTCGTGAACGCCGAAACCTTGAGTCCCGGGGTATACGAATGAGCCATGCCTCAGGCCCTCGCCGCCAGCGTCGCTGGCTCCCGCTCCGGAACCTTCGAAGCGCCACGGGGCGGGTAGATCTGAAGCGCTTCGTTCCATTGGTTGAGCTTTGCGATCCGTGCCGAGCGATCCTCGGGGAGGCGGAACGGCTGCCTGCCGCGGCAATCGAAGATGAGGCCCACCACGCCACCCTTGAGGGTGACCACGCGCTCCCTTCCTTTGCCTTCCCCGACGTCGAATCCCTTCTCGGGGCGAAGGGTCGCTTTCGCGCTCTCCCCCAATTCGAGGGGCACGAGGCGGAGCGTTCCGTACGGGATCGAGATCTCCTCCGACCTCCCACCCGGAAGCTCGAGGCTCACGCGGAGCGCGGTCGCGCCCTCCTTGCCGGGTCCGACCGGCGCGACGCTGCTCCCCAGGCGGATCAAGCAGTCCTTCTCGAACACCTCCTTGGCGGCACGCGGATGCACGGTCGACAGGACGCCGAGCTGAGGCATCATGAATATCGAATCGACGGCCAGCTCCGTGATGTGCTCCGGGAGGAAGGAATCGAGCATCATGAGCGCCGCCTGGGATCGGCGCGGAGCGTGCGAGAGGACCCCGCCGCTTCCGACGAGCAGATCCAGATGATCGAGGCGGACCAACGTCTCGCCGCTTGCCGTCTGTTCGAACGTGTCGGAGATCGTGCGCTCCTGTTGCACCCCTTTCAGACCCACCGCGAGCGATTTGTGCTGCTCGAAGGCGAGCCGGAGCGCCTCCCGCGCGATCGCCTGCTCGATGATCAGCTCCTCAAGCGATTGTGGAATGGTTGTCGGGCGGATCATCTTGTTCTTGATCCGGTTTCTCAAATCCCGTTCCTCGATCTCAAAGGGCACCCATCGCAGGATGTTCGGGAGCCCCGCTTCGGCGAGCACATTGGAGACGCTGTAGCTCATCCCGAGGTTCGCGCTCACCGTCCGGTTGAATACGCCCTGGAAGACCGAGAACACGTCCGTCGTCGCGCCCCCGATGTCGACGCCGATCACCTGGATCTTCTCCTCGCGGGCGATCGTCTCGATGATGAGGCCCACCGCCCCGGGGGTCGGCATGATCGGGACCGGGCTCCAGGTCATGAGCTTCCGGTATCCCGGCGCATGCGCCATGACGTGCTCCATGAAAAGATCGTGGATCTTGTCTCGGGCCGGGCCCAGGTTCTCGCGCTCGAGCACCGGACGGAGGTTCTCGGTGATCACCAGCGCGACCTTCTTCCCGAGGCGCTCCCTCACGATGTCGACCGCGTCCTTGTTCCCGGCGTAGATCACCGGAAGCTCGTACCCGGCCCCGAGCCTCGCCTTCGGATCCGCGGCGGCCAGCAGCTCGGCCATCTCGGCCACGTGCGACGTGGTGCCGCCGTCGACGCCTCCGGAGAGGAGGATCATGTCGGGTCTCAGGTGCCGAATCCGTTTGATCTTCTGGTGCGGGAGCCGACCGTCGTTGCTCGCGATCACGTCCATCACGATGGCGCCGGCGCCCAGAGCGGCGCGCTGCGCGCTCTCGCCCGTCATGCTCTTCACGACGCCGGAAACCATCATCTGGAGCCCGCCCCCCGCGCTCGACGTGGAGATGTAGAGGTCCACCCCCTCGTTGCCGCGGTGGGGTGTGATGATCCGCTCGCCGTCCAGGATCTTTCGTCCGGCCAGCTCCTCCACCTCCATGATCGCGTTCAGCACGCCGCGGGTGACGTCCTCAAACGGCGCTTCGACGGTGGTCGGCGCCTCCCCGCGGACGATGAGCCGGTATTCCGACCCGCGCCGCTCGATCAGGATCGCCTTCGTGGTCGTGCTGCCGCAATCGGTCGCGAGGATTGAGTTCAAGGTAGCGGGATCGATCGAAGTCACGAACCTTCCTTTCCCTGCTTGCGTGCCCGGCGTTCCTCACGGTCGCGCGCCCGCCGCTCCGCCTCGCGGGACCGCGACTCGTCGTCGCGCGCCTCGATCTTGACGAGCAGCGCTTCGAGGTTTTCCCGCCGCTCCATCATGAGCGCGAAGCGCTCGTAATCCTGAACGTTGAAGAAGGCCCGCACCATCGGCTCGAAAAAGTGAAGGGCCTGGCTCCCCACGAAGGAGAGTGGCTTCACGCTCTCGAGGAAGAAGATCGCGGGCACGGTCATCCGGTGGCGGACCGTAAGATCCGCCAGTCTCCCCCTCCATCGGCGGAGACTTTGACCTTCGATTCCACAAACGCCACAACCTGATCTCGATTTCCTCCGAAGGGAAGCCGGACGCCGCGATATGCCTCGAGCCAGCTTCGCTTCTCGAAGGGGCTCAGAAAAACCCCGTTCCGGTCTATGGTCGCGCGCCGCATCTCGGCCCACGGCCTGCTCCTGACAACCCCGAGGGTCCTCACCTCGATCGCGTCCGGCGACAGCCGGTACTCGGTCTTCGCGATGAAGGAGCCTACCGACGCGAGCACGAAGACCGGAGCCGCGACACCGAGGACCTTGTCCCCCGTCCCCTGCGCGATCACGACCCCGAGCACCGCGAGCGAAGCCAGCAGCACGGCCGCGGTCCATGGCTTCTCGCGCGCCGGCCAGACCGACCATTCGAGCGAATCCGCCGACGGGGCGGAGACGCTCCGCTCAGGCTCCGCCAACCTCAGCCTCGAGATCCTGCCACGTCAGCGTCAGCTTCCGCGCCGCGCGAGCCTCGTCCAGACGCTTGACCGGTGTCTGCGTCGGCGCCCGTTTCACGCGCTCCGGGTCCTCTTTCGTCTCACGGTCGATTGTGAGGAGCGCGTCCGCGAACGCGTCCAAGCTCGCCTTGGTCTCCGTCTCGGTCGGCTCGATCATCAGCGCCTCGTCGACGATCAGCGGGAAATACGTCGTGGGCGCGTGCATGCCGAAATCCAGGATGCGTTTTGCCAGATCCAGGGCACGAACGCCCCGCGCCTTCTGGCGCGCGGCCGAGAGAACGAACTCGTGCATGCAGTAGCCCTCGTGGGACGGCGTGAACGCGTCCTTGAGCCTGGCCTTGAGGTAATTCGCGTTCACGATGGCTTCGCGGCTCACCTCCGCGAGCCCCTCCGCGCCCAGGCTTTTCACGTAGCAGAGCGCTCGAACGATCATCCCGAAATTACCGTAATAGGAGTGAACACGGCCGATCGAGCGCGGCCGGTCGTAGCTCCACCGGTACCTGTCTCCCGCCCGCTCCAGCACAGGGGCCGGAAGGTACGGCGCGAGCTCCTCACGCACGCAAAGGACTCCCCCGCCCGGCCCGCCACCGCCGTGCGGCGTGGAAAAGGTCTTGTGGAGGTTGATGTGCGCGAAGTCGAATCCCATCGAGCCTGGATTTGCGAGCCCGACCATCGCGTTCAGGTTGGCGCCATCCAAGTAGAGGAGACCGCCCGCGCCGTGCACGATCCGCGCGATTTCCCCCACGTCGCGCTCGAAGATCCCGAGCGTGTTCGGGTTCGTGAGCATGAGCGCCGCCGTCTTTCCGGAGACCTCCCTCTTCAGCGCCCCTATGTCGACGCATCCGTCGGGGCCCGATGGGACGGTCACGACCCGATAGCCGACCTGGTGTACCGTCGACGGATTCGTGCCGTGCGCCGAATCGGGCACGATCACCTCTTCGCGGGGATTGCCACGCTCGGCGTGATAGGCCCGGGTCATGAGGATCGCGGTCAGCTCGCACTGGGCCCCGGCCGCCGGCTGGGTCGTGATGGCGGGCATGCCCATGATCACCTTGAGCCGCTCGTGAAGCTCCCAGATGACCGCCAGCGCGCCTTGGGAGAGGTCTTCGGGCTGGAGGGGATGGATCGCCTGAAGTCCCGGCATTTGAGCCATTTCGTCGTTTAGCTTCGGGTTGTACTTCATGGTGCAGGACCCGAGGGGATAGATGGCCTTGTCGATGTGGTGATTCAGGACCGAGAGATTGACGAAGTGGCGCACGACAGCCGGCTCGGGGATCTCCGGGAGCGCGGGTGCCTCGCCCCTCAGCCGCTCGCGCGGCAGGAGCCGCTCCGCGCCTTCGGCCGGAACGTCGAGCGGGGCGAGCCTGGGCCCCCGGTGCTCCTTCACGGAGAGCTCGCGCAGCGTCAGCTCCGGCACGCGGCCTCCTCGACAGGCGTTTGGGCCGGATGCCGTGCCCACTCCGCGAGCGCGTCCACGTAGCGGTCCATCTCCTCGCGCGTCCGCTTTTCCGTGGCCGCGACCAGAAGGTCCCGGGGACGGGCGCCGTCGAATCGGGAGAGAGGAACCCCGGCGAGAATGCGCCGCTTCTCGGCCGCGCGAAGAAAGCCGGTCGCGGGCCCCGGCAAACGGAGCACGAATTCACGGAAGAAGGCTCGATCCCCGTTCGCGAGGGAAACCCCCGGAACCTGGGCCGCACGCCGCGCTAAGTAGTGCGCCTTCTCCAGGGACTGGGTCGCGACGTCGCGCATGCCCTGCGCGCCGAGGAGCGCTAAATGGATCGTGTTGGCGAGTGCCATGAGAGCCTGGTTGGTGCAGATGTTCGACGTGGCTCGTTCCCGGCGGATGTGCTGCTCGCGGGTCTGAAGCGTGAGCACGAATCCTCGGCGACCGTCCAGGTCGACCGTGGCTCCGGCGAGCCGGCCCGGAAGGCGCCGCACGTCCGACTTCCGGATCGAGAAGAAACCGACGAGCGGCCCGCCATATCCCATGGGGACGCCGAGCGGCTGGCCCTCCCCGACGACGATGTCGGCCCCGTCACGTCCCGGCGGCAGAAGCAGCGCGAGAGCGACTGGGTCTGCCGAGGCGATCGAATAGGCCCCGGCCGCGTGGGCCGCTTCGGTCAGCGCGGCCCCGTCCTCGACGATCCCCTCGAAGTTCGGTTGCGCCCAGAGCACCGCGGCGACCTCGGGAGAGAGCATCCGCTTGAGCCCAGCCGCCGCCGTCGCGCCGTGATCCAGGGGCAGGTCGCGTACGTCGAACGAGCCCGCGGATGCGTAGGTGCGAATCACCTCGCGGAAGTGCGGATGGACGCCCTGGGAGACCAGCACGACGCGCCGCCCCGTCGCGCCGGTTGCCAGAAGCGCAGCTTCCGCGCACGCGGTCGCGCCGTCGTACATGGAGGCGTTCGCGACTTCCATCCCCGTCAGCTCACAGATCATCGACTGGTATTCGAAAATAGTCTGGAGGGTACCCTGAGACACCTCCGGCTGGTAGGGCGTGTAGGCGGTCGCGAACTCGGACCGGGAAAGGAGGGAACGCACCGCGGCCGGAATAAAGTGGTCGTAGATCCCGGCCCCGAGGAAGCAGGCATACTGATTCGCATCGGCGTTCGCCTCGGCCCACTGCGCGAACCGGCGCGTGATCTCGTACTCGGCGAGCGGCGGATCGAGCGGCAAGGAGCCCTGGACGCGGAACTCGGGTGGGATCGACGCCCAGAGCGCCTCGACGTTCTCGGCGCCGATTTGTTTCAGCATCACGCGGCGCTCCGCCTCGCTTCGCCCGACGAAGCTCACGCGTGCGCCCCCAGCGCTTTTTCGTACGCGTCCGCGCTCAGGAGCGACTCGATCTCGGCGGGGTTCGCGACCCGGATCCGAATCATCCACCCCTTCTCGTACGGGGATTGGTTGATCAGCGCGGGATTCTCCTTCAACTCCGTGTTGACCGCGACGACCTCTCCCGACACAGGTGCAAAGAGATCACTCACGGTCTTGACTGCATCGATCGTCCCAAAGCTCTTCATCTGGGTCACGCGCGCGCCGACCTGCGGCAGCTCCACGAACACGACATCCCCCAGCTCTCCCTGCGCGAAATCCGTGATGCCCACCTCGGCTTCCTGGCCGCTCGCCCGCACCCACTCGTGCTCCTTGGTGTACCGCAGATCCTTGGGAACCTTCATTCCGCTCTCCTGGGTTTGGGTGCACGCACGCTGCCCATCGTGTACATGGGTCTCCCCGTCACGGTCGCGGGCGTTTCTTGCCCGCGGGTGCGCACCTCGAGCTTCAATCCCCGGCGCGTGTGGTCCTTGTCCGTGTACGCCATCGCCACCGGCTTCCCGATGCTGATCCCCATGGACCCGCTGGTGACCGTGCCCACGGCGCGTCCCTGTGCCGAGACTTCGAACCCGTGGCGCGGGATGCGTTCCCCGTCGAGCACGAGTCCCACCAGCTTGCGGCCGACGCCGTCGCGTTGCGCCGCGACCAGCGGCTGTTTCCCGATGAAATCCTCCTTATCGAACCGAACCGTCCACGCGAGCCCCGCCTCCAGCGGGTTCGTGGTCTCATCGATGTCGTTCCCGTAAAGGCAATAACCCATTTCCAGGCGCAGTGTGTCGCGCGCGCCGAGCCCGATCGGGCGAATCAGGGCCGGAGCGCCGGCCTCGAAGATGCGGTCCCACGTCTCGAGGGCGCGCGATGGCCGCACGTATACCTCGAACCCGTCCTCGCCGGTGTAGCCGGTGCGAGAGACGAGGCGCCAGTCCCTCCCCGATCCTTCCTCGAAGAAGGTGTAGAACTCGAGGCTCTTCACGCGGTCGCCATAAAGGCGCGCCAGGACGGCCTCCGCTCCCGGGCCCTGCACCGCGAGCTGGGCCGTGTCCTCGTTCTCGTCCTGGACGGTCACGTCGGACGGGGCGTGGGCGCGAATCCAGGCGAGATCCTTCTCGAAGTTGGCGGCGTTCACGACGAGAAGCCGGTCTCTTCCCGAGGCGTACACCAAGAGGTCGTCCACGATGCCGCCCGACTCGAGGCACATGGGCGTGTAAACCGCCTTGCCGTCGGGGACCGTGGCTACCTCGTTCGTGACCAGACGGTTCGCGTACGCCTTGGCACCCGGCCCGCGCAACCGGATCTCCCCCATATGGGATACGTCGAACACGCCGACGCCTCCGCGAACGGCGCGATGCTCGGCGACGATGCCCTCGTATTGAATGGGCATCTCGAAGCCGGCGAAGGGGACCATCTTGGCGCCGAGGGCCAGGTGGCGGGCGTAAAACGGCGTCCGTTTGAGCGTCGATGTGGTGTCGAGCATCCTCAATTTGCGCCAGGGATTAGGGTGAATCGAGACCGCTTACGGTATCACATCCCAGGGCGAATTCAAACCGCCGCCTCCCGCGCCAGGCTCTTGGGACGCCTCGCTTGAAAGAGCGCGCCCAGCGCTTCTCCGGTATGCGACCCGGGGACGGACGCTACGTCCTCCGGCGTGCCCTCGGCGACCACGCGTCCCCCTTCGTCTCCCCCTTCCGGCCCCAGGTCCACGATCCAGTCCGCCGACTGGATCACGTCCAGGTTGTGCTCGATCACGATCACGGTGTTTCCCTTGTCGACGAGGCGGTTCAGGACATGAAGCAGAGCACGTACGTCCTCGAAGTGAAGCCCGGTCGTGGGCTCGTCCAGCAGATAGAGGGTTCGCCCAGTCTCGACCCGCGAAAGCTCGGTCGCGAGCTTGACCCGCTGTGCTTCCCCTCCGGAGAGGGTCGTCGCGGGCTGCCCCAAGTGGATATAGCCGAGCCCCACTCCGCTCAACGTCTCGAGCTTCCTCCGCACCGGCGGTATCGCGCTCAAGAACTCGAGCGCGTCGTCGACCGTGAGCTCGAGCACGTCGGCGATCGACTTCCCCTTGAACGTCACCTCCAGCGTTTCCCGGTTGTAGCGCTTGCCGCGGCAGACGTCGCACGTCACGTAGACGTCCGGTAGGAAGTGCATCTCGATCTTCACCAACCCTTCCCCCGCGCACGCTTCGCAGCGGCCCCCCTTCACGTTGAAGCTGAACCTACCCGGCTTGTACCCGCGAACCTTGGCCTCTGGAAGCTCCGCGAAAAGATCACGAATGAAGCTGAAGACCCCGGTGTAGGTCGCGGGATTGCTGCGCGGCGTGCGCCCGATCGGGGACTGATCGATCGCGACGACCTTGTCGATGTGCTGCAGTCCCTCGATCCGGTCGTGGGCGCCTGGACTGTCCTTGGCCTGGTAGAAATGCCGCGCGAGCGCCCGGTAGAGAATATCCTGAACGAGCGTGCTCTTGCCGGAGCCCGACACACCGGTGACGCACACGAAGGATCCAAGGGGAAACTTCGCGCGGACCTTCTTGAGGTTGTTCTCGCGCGCTCCCACCACCGTGATCGACTCGCCGTTCCCGTGGCGCCGCGTTTCAGGGACTTCGACCTCGCGCTCCCCCGAGAGATACTGCCCGGTGAGGGACTCGGGCGCCTCCCGGATCGCGTCGATCGTGCCCTGCGCCACGAGGTAGCCACCCCGCCGCCCGGCGCCCGGGCCCAGATCGACGATGTGATCCGCAGCTTCCATGGTCTCACGGTCGTGCTCGACGACGAGGACCGAGTTCCCGAGATCGCGCAACGCGATCAGCGTACGCAGGAGCTTCCGGTTGTCGCGCGGGTGAAGCCCGACGCTCGGCTCGTCCAGGATGTAGAGCACCCCTGTGAGCCTGGACCCGATCTGGGTGGCGAGGCGTATTCGCTGGGCCTTGCCGCCCGCCAACGTGGCCGCGGCACGGTCGAGTGTGAGGTAGCCCACGCCCACGTCCTCCAGGAACTCGAGCCTCTGGCGGAGCTCCTTCAAGATGGGAGCCGCGATGACGCTCTCCCGGGGCCCGAGCGCGAGACCTCCCACGAATCCGAGCGCACGCGACACCGACAGCCGCGTCCAATCGGCGATCGACCTGTCCGCGATCCGCACGGCGAGCGACTCCGGCTTCAGGCGCGCGCCGCCGCATGCAGGGCACGGCTTCTTGCTCATGCTCTGCTCGATGTGCGCGCGTACCTGGTCTGACGAGGTATCGCGATAGCGGCGCATCAGCTCGGGGATCACCCCGCGGAACCGCCCCTTGTGGGACCAGACCGTGCCGCTCTTGAGCTTGAACTTGTACTGGAGCTTTTCATCCCCAAGCCCGTACAGAAGCGCCTGTTGCGCCGCGGAGGGGAGCTTGGCGAAGGGGGTATCCATGGAGATCTTCATCCGCTTCGCGAAAGCCTGGATGGTGCCCTTGATCCACGTTCCTTCCGCGTCCCCCCACACGACGACCGCGCCTTCGCGGAGCGATTTCCTCCGATCCGGGACCACGAGGTCTGGGTCGATCTCAAAGGCCGTGCCGAGTCCATCGCAGGCCTTGCAGGCGCCGTAGGGACTGTTGAATGAGAAGGAGCGGGGCTCGGGGGGCTCGTAGGAAACCCCGCACACGGGGCACGCCGCCGTGCTCGAGAGCACCGCCTCTTCTCCCTTCGAGGGAATGATGAGCACCAGCCCGGAGGCGAGCTTGGTTGCGGTCTCTATCGATTCGTGGATGCGGCTCCGGCGCGCAGGCTCGGCGGCCAGACGGTCGACCAGGATCTCGATCGAGTGCTTGCGCTTCTTGTCGAGCGGGATTTCCTCTTCGAGCTCGTGCCACACCCCGTCCACCCGGGCTCGAACGAACCCGAGCTTTCGGTACTGCGCGAGCTCCTTCCGGTACTCCCCCTTCCGGCCGCGGATCACCGGCGCTAAGAGCTGAACCCGGTCCCCCGCGTGCGTCGCGAGGATTTGATCGACCATCTCCTGGACGGTCTGTCCGCGGATCGGCCGGTTGCACGATAGGCAGTGTTGCACCCCGACGCGCGCGAAGAGGAGCCTCAGGTAGTCGTAGATCTCGGTCACCGTCGCCACGGTCGAGCGCGGATTCTGCCCCGCCGTCCGCTGCTCGATCGAGATCGCCGGAGACAGCCCCTCGATCTGGTCCACGTCGGGCTTTTCCATCTGACCCAGGAATTGCCGCGCGTACGCCGAGAGCGACTCGACGTAGCGCCTCTGCCCCTCCGCGTAGAGCGTGTCGAACGCAAGCGAAGACTTCCCCGAACCCGAGACTCCGGTCAGGACTACGAGCGCGTTTCGCGGAATATCGAGATTCAGGTTCTTCAAGTTATGCTCGCGCGCGCCGCGGATGCGAATCAGGTCCATGCCGCGATCCCTCCTTCCGGACGGCGGAGGATCCGTTGCATGAACGCACGACACCGGGAGGTCTCGGGACGGTCGATCAGGTCGCGGGCCAAGCCCGCCTCCACGAGAACGCCCGCGTCGAGGAAGACCGCGCGCTGAGCCACTTCCCGCGCGAAACCGATCTCGTGCGTCACGACGAGCATGGTCATCCCCTCCCGCGCGAGGCTCCGCATCACGTCCAGCACCTCCAGGATCATCTCGGGATCGAGCGCGGAGGTCGGCTCGTCGAAGAGCATCACCTTGGGGCTCATCGCGAGCGAGCGGGCGATGGCGACCCGCTGCTTCTCCCCTCCGCTGAGCTGCGCCGGGTAACGGGACTCCTTCCCACCCAGCCCCACGCGGTCGAGAAGCCGGAGCGCCGTGGCCTTCGCCTCGGACGGAGGCCGCCGCCTCACCACGACTTGGGGGAGAACCAGATTGTCGAGCGCCGTCCGGTTCGGGAATAGATGGAATCCCTGAAAGACCATGCCCACTTCCTCGCGCACTTTGTTCCAGTTGGTGGTCAGATGGTTCACGTGCATCCCGTCGATAATGATCTCACCCTCGTCAAGGGTCTCGAGTCCGTTGACGCAGCGCAAGAGGGTGCTCTTGCCGGAGCCGCTCGGCCCCATGATGACCAGAGTTTCCCCACGCTGCACGTCCAGGGTGACCCCGCGCACCCCGTAGTGTCCACCCGGGAACCGCCGGGAGACGCCGCGCATTTCCACCATCGGCTCCATGTTCACGGCCTGGCGAGGCGGGCTTCCTGCCAGCGTGACAGGAGCGAGAGGAAGAGGCAGATCGCGAAGTAGATCGCGCCGATCGTCAGAAAGACCTCGAACGGGGAGAAGATTCTGGAATTGATCTGCCTCCCCACCAGCATGAGCTCCTCGTAGGAAACGAGCGACGCGAGGGAGCTGTCCTTGACGAGCGACACGAACTGCCCGGTCAAGGGGGGCAGCGACCGCCGGGCGGCCTGCGGTGCCACGATATGGATCATGCTGTGGAAATAGTTCATGCCGAGCGAGCGGGCTGCCTCCATCTGTCCGCGGTCGATCGATTCGATCCCCGCCCGGACGATCTCGGCGACGTAGGCTCCCTCGAAGATGGAAAGCCCCAGTGCCGATGCCCAGAACGGACTCACCGGGAGGAACGCGCCCGCTCCGAAATAGATCAGATAGAGGACGAGCATCAACGGAATGTTGCGGAGGAGCTCGACGTAGGCCGCCGCGAGAAACCGGAATGGCTTGAGCGGCTGAACGCGCATGAGCCCCGCGACGACGCCCAGAACGCTCCCGAACAGAATCGAGACCACGGAGATCTGGAGCGTACGGACGGTCGCCGCGGCGATCAGCGGAGCATATTGGGGGAGCTCATCCCAGTGCCAGGTGTACACGGAAGGATCAGGAAGACGGGCGCTTTACACGGGGGAGCCAGGGCATCCGCACGAACCACGTTTGGTAGAGCGAGTCCCACGTCCCGCTGGCCTTGAGCTCGAAGATCACGAGATTGAGCCAATCGCGGAGCTCGGTGTCCCCTTTCCGGACCGCCATCGCGAGATACTCCTTCGTGAAGGGATCGAGAACGGCGAAGGTCCGAGCCGGTGATTCCTGGGCACGGATCGCGATGTAGGGCTGGTCGTACACCATGAGGTCGGCCCGCCCCGCGTCCACCTCGAGCGCGGCGTCGGACTCGGTCTCCATGGTCTTGACCGTGGCCACCCGGAAGAACTTTCGTGCCGCGATCTCCCCCGTCGTTCCGAGCTTCGTCGCCACGACGACGCCGGGCCGATCGAAGTCGCGCACCGTGAGCCCCGGCGACGGCTTGTGCTTGGCTCGGTTTACCAGGAGCGCCTGCCCCGTTTCGAAATAGGGGTCGGTGAAATCGCACCGGAGCGCCCGCTGCGGGGTACGGGTCATGCCGGAGAGGATGACGTCGAACTTGCTGGCGTTGAGGTTGGCGATGATCGGGTCCCAGTCGCTCTTCTGGAACTCCACGCGAACGCCGTTCCCGAGCTGCCCGGCCACGTAGTTTGCGACGTCCACATCGAAGCCGATGATGCTCCCGTTCGTATCGACCATCTCGAACGGCGCGTACCCCGGATTGGTGCCGACGCGGAGGACCTTGGTGGCGAGGATCCGGTCGAGCGTGGAAGCCCGTTCCGCGCTTGGTGCGGGGCCGCCGCAGCCCGTGAGGCCGAGGAGGAGAGCGAGGAGAGGGATCGCCGGGCGCATGGGACGGCCAGCGTAGGCGCGGGCTTGGGTCGTGTCAAGGCGGGCGGGGCTACTCGTAACGGAGCGAATCGACGGGGTCGAGCTGCGCCGCTTTCACGGCCGGGGAGATCCCAAAAAAGAGCCCGATCACGGTCGAGGAAAAGAATCCGAGCAGCATCCCCCATAACGGCACGGCAAAGCTGAAATGGGACAGGAGGTGGATCAGGAAGCCCACGCCGATCCCGATGACGATCCCCAGAACCCCGCCCGTCCCCGTGAGGGTCATGGCTTCCACCAAGAATTGCCACAGGATGTCGCGGCGCCGGGCACCGAGCGCCTTGCGCACCCCGATCTCGCGGGTCCGTTCCGTCACCGAGACGAGCATGATATTCATGACACCGATTCCCCCCACCATGAGACCGATGGAGGAGATCACCATCATGACGAGATAAAACGCTCCCGTGATCTTGTGGTAGATGTCCACAAGCGATTGGTCGGTGAAGATCGCGAAGTTGTCCGCCTGGCGGTACGAGACCTTGCGTTGGCGGCGGAGCGTCTCGGTCATCTGGTCAATGGCCGTATCGATCAGCTCCGGCGAGACGGGCTTCGCGTTCAGGACCATGCGAAGATGGGGCCCCATGGTCTTGTCGAGGGTCGTGTAGGGAACCAGGACGATATCGTCGAGGCTCATCCCGATGAATTTCCCGCGCTCCTCCACCTGCCCGGCCACGGTGTAGGGGTAGCCGCCGATGTAGATCGTCTTTCCAATCGGGTTCACGTGCGGGAAGAGCGCCTCGATGTGATCCTTGCCGAGGACGCAGACGGTGGCGCGGTGTTCCACTTCCGTCTCGGTGAAAAAGCGCCCGTTCGCGACGGCCCAGGTGTTCGTGACCAGGAAATCCGGGGTGGTCCCGATGATGTTGGTGAAGCGGCTCTCCGTCTCGCGGTAGCGGAGCCGCGCCTCGGTGAAATTGAGCGGCGCCACGGCGAGGACCGCGGGGCAAGCACGGCGGATCGCCTCGGCGTCCTCGATCGTGAACCACTTGCGGCGTCTCAGGCTGTCGGGAAACCCGCCGACGAAAGCCCCCGGCCGGAACGGCCGGATGTACAACACGTCCGAGCCGATCGATGCGATCTGGGCCTTCATGTTGCGATTCAACCCTTCGATCAGCGAGACGATCGCCATGATGCTCGTCACGCCGATGATGACGCCCAGCACGGTCAGGAACGACCGGAGCTTGTTCGTCCGGATCGCCTGGAACGCGATCGAGATTCCTTCGCGGACGTCGATCGCCACCGGCTACTCCTGGCGGAGCGCCACGATCGGATCGAGCTTCGCGGCGCGGGTCGCGGGGTAGACGCCGAAGAAGAGTCCGACCGACGACGCCACGATCAGGCTGATCGCGACCGACCAGGGTTGAATCGAGGCGGGAAGCGGCGTGGCGAGACGAATCAGGAGCGCGATCGCGACGCCCACCAGAACGCCGATCAGGCCGCCGAAAAAGGAGAGCACCACCGTCTCGCTCAAGAACTGGGAGAGGAGGTCTCCCTGGCGCGCGCCCAAGGCCTTTCGGATACCGATCTCCCGGGTCCGCTCGGTCACCGCGACGAGCATGATGTTCATGATGACGATGCCGCCCACGAGAAGGGAGATCGCGACGAGCCCGATGGTGCCCGCATAGATGCCCTTCGTGAGGCTCTCGTAGAGCGACATGTAAGTCTCGGACGTCGTGATCGCGAAGTCATCGGGTTTTCCGATGGGAACGTGGCGGCGCGAGCGGAGGATCACCCGGGCCTCGTCCTGCACCCGCTCGAAATCGGCGCCCGGCCGCGACCGCATCAGGATCAGGACCGACTCGTGGGGTCCGAAGATCTTCTGGAACTGCCCGAACGGGATGAGGACGAAATTGTCCTGGCTCCGGCCCAGCACGTTCCCGCGCGCCGCGACCGTGCCCGCGACACGCAGCTCGTATCCGGCGACCCGAACCGCCTGGCCGATCGGATCCACGACCGGAAAGAGCTGTTGCGCCAGCTCGGAACCGAGGAGGCACACCGGCCGGCGCTTCGCGATCTCCTCATCCTCGAGCGGCCGTCCCTGATCGATCTCGTAGGTGCCGACCGCCTCGTACCCTTCCGTCGTGCCCAGGATTCGAACGTTCTGGAGCTCGATGCGGCCGGCACGGACCCGCTTGGTCGTTTCGAGCTGGGCCACCACCTCGCTCGCGAGCCGCGATTGCCCCTTCAGAGCCTCCGCGTCGAGTAGCGTCAGGTCGCGGCGCTTCATCGCGTCGCGCCACTCGTCCTCGTTCGTGATGAGGCCGAACTTGTCGATGTAAATCACCTTGAGGCCCTGCTCGAGCACCTTCTCGCTCACGTAGGTGTTCATGCCGTCGATCACCGCGACCACGGCGATCACCGACATGACCGCAACGACGTTGCCGATGACGGTAAGGACGGACCGGAGCTTGTTCGCGCGAAGGGCGTCGAGGGCGATCCTGAGATTCTCGCCCAGGGCGGCCCAGAACTCGCGCCGGGGCCGCGCGAGCGGGGTCATGAACCGGAAGGGGGCGAGGACCCGGAGGGGACGGCGGATGCCGGGGCGCCGCGCGGAGCGCGGCGGGTGGCCTGATCGCTTTCGATCTTACCGTCCCTGAGCCGGACGATGCGCTCCGCGTTGGCCGCGACGTCCTCCTCGTGGGTCACGAGGATCACGGTGTTCCCTCCCTGGTGTACCTGGTCCAGGAGGGCCATGATCTCGAGTCCGGTCTTGGAATCCAGGTTTCCGGTCGGCTCGTCCGCGAGCACGATCGAAGGCTCGTTGACGAGAGCGCGCGCGATCGCGACGCGTTGGCGCTGGCCGCCCGAGAGCTCGTTCGGGCGGTGGTGCATGCGCTCGGCGAGTCCGACCAGGCCTAGCATTTCGCGCGCACGCTCCCGGCGAGCCCGCTTGGGACGCCCCGCGTAGACCAGGGGTAGCTCCACGTTGTGAAGCGCGTCGGCTCGGGCGAGCAGGTTGAAGGTCTGGAAGATGAATCCAACCTCTTGATTTCGGATTCGCGCCAGCTCGTCGTCGTCTCGATCCCTGATCTCGGTTCCGCGCAGCTTGTAGGAGCCGCTCGTGGGCGTGTCGAGGCAGCCGATGATGTTCATGAGGGTGGATTTCCCGGAACCGGACGGCCCCATGATCGCGACGTACTCTCCCCGCTTGATCTGGAGCGAAACGCCGTCGAGCGCGTTCACCTCCGAAGCACCCATCTGGTAGACCTTGTGGATCTCGGCAAGCTCGATGAGCGCGCCGTCTGCGCTAGCTGGTTGGTTCACCGTTTCTCGCCCTTCTTCGCTTTCGGCTCCTCGAGCTTCACCCGGCTGCCGGGCTTGAGCTGACGGAGCACTTTGTTCGGCCCGATGATGACCTTGTCCTTCGGCTTGAGATCCCCCGACACCTCGAGGTCCGTGTCGCTCGCGATCCCGGTGCGGACCTTGCGGAACTGCGCCTCGCCGTCCACGATCACGAAGACCCCCTTGATCTCCTCGTCTTTCTTGGCCGGCGCGTCTCCTGCGACCGTTTCGGCGGCCGTGGCCGAGCCCGTCTTTCCGGCGCGTCCCCGTTTGCCGGCCTTCGCCTTCGCCAGCTCTTCGGACGTGCGGACCACGACGGCCTGGATCGGCACGTGGAGGACGTCCTTCTTCGTGGCGGTCTTGATCTCGACGTCGGCGGTCATGCCCGGACGAAGGGTCGCGGGAGGGTTGTCGATCATGACGTCCACGACGAAGTTGGTCTGCTGCTCCTGCGTCCCCAGCTCCGACACCTTGGGCGAATTGGCGATTTCAGCGACCAGTCCGGTGAGCGTGGTGTCCGGGAGCGCATCGACCTTGACGGAGGCGGTCTGGCCCAAACGGATCGAGGCGACGTCCGTCTCGTCCACGTCCGCCTCCACCTTCATGCGGCGGAGATCGGCGACGCTCAAGATCACGGTGCCTGGGTTGTTCATCGTGCCCACCATCACGATCTCGCCCCGCTCGACGTTGAGCTGGGTGACGGTGCCGTCGATGGGGGAATGGAAGACCGTCTTTCTCAGATTGTCCTGCGCGCTTTGGACCGCCGCTTCGGAGCGCGCGACCTCCTCGCGGTTCACGTCGACCCGCGCCTTGTCCGTGTTCCGCTGCGTGCGCGCGGCCTCGATCTCCTCAGGAGAGACCAGCTTTCGCTCGAAGAGCGACTCCTTGCGCTTGAGCAGGGACTCCGATTGCTCGAGGGAGACATCGGACAGCCGAAGGCTGGATTTCGCGGCGTCGAGCGCCGCTTGGCTCTGACGCAGCTGCGCCTGGTACTGCGTCCCATCGAGCTGGAGCAGGAACTGCCCTTTCCGGGCGGAGTCCCCTTCCTTGACCGCCAGCCGTACGACCTCCCCGGGGACGTTGGCGCTGATCTTGACCATGGTCTCCGGCTGCACCTTGGCCGGCGCGCGAACGGTGGAGGAGATGTCTCCCATCTTGGCGTCCTCGGCCTGCACGCCGAGGCGTCCCCCCTGTCCCTTCGAGACGTTGGCGACGACAATCGCCACGAGGAGCAGCCCGCCCCCGCCTAGGATCAACCCCCGCTTAAGGCCCTTCATCTACGGATACCCCCTGGTTCCCCTAATAACGCCGCGATCCAACCGCCTGTTCCAACGCCGCCTCGGCGACGTGGGCGTCCGCGAGCGCTTCCACGTAGCTTTGCTTCGCCTGGGCGAGATTCACCTGGGCGTTCAATAGATCCAGGAACGTTCCCGCGCCCAGCTCATAGCGTCCCTTCGAAAAGCTGTAGTCCTCCTCGGCGGAAGCAAGCCCTTCCTTGGCCACGTCGATGCGCTGGACCGCCTCGCGCATCGAAAGCCACGCCTGCTGCACCTCGACGGCTACGTCGACTTCGCGCTGGCGGCGCTGCGCCTCGGCCTCGAGGAGTGTCCCCTTCGCGGATTTCATCCCACCCTCGAGAGCGAAACCGTCGAAGAACGGTAGCGTGAGCCGTACGGTTCCTTGCCACTCCGTCGCGTAGCGATCGAAGTCGAGGTCGCCGAAGCCAGGGACCGACACCCGGTCGGTGATCTTGCTTCGATCGACGGCCAGATCACCGACCACTTTCGGCAGCCGCTCCGATCGCGCGCCAAAGAGCCCCGATCGCGCGGCCCGCTCGACCGCGCTCGCGCGCGAGAGCTCCGGCCGTGAGGAGAGCGCGGTTCGGACGGATTCGCCGGAATCGGGAAGGGCGACCCCCTCCCCCAGGGTCGGATCGATCTCGAGCGCCGCACCCGGTTTCACGCCCATGATCTGCTTCAGCTTCGAACGCTGAATCTCGATCTGGTTGTCGGCGCGGATCCGGTCGAGCTGGGTCGTGGCGCGGCGGGCGCGCGCCTTGAGCACGTCCCCGCGCGCGACGGTCCCGACCTCGAAGAGCGCTTCCGCCCGCGACTCCTCGTCCCGCGCCAAGCGTTCCGATTCGCGGGCGACCTCGGCCAGCCGCTCCGCCTTGACGAGGGCGAAATACTGTTGCTTCACCGCATAGACGACACCGTTCCGAGCCTCCGCCTCGGATTCCTCGGCGCCTCGGCGCAGGAGGCCCTGCCGGCGTTTCTCGCTCCAGGCCGGAACGCTGAAGAGGTTGGACTGCACGCCGGCCTCAGCCGTCTGCAGCCGCTCTCGCTTCGTGAGACCCGAGAGCGTGTCCGTAGGCGTGTAGACGACGGTAAGCGAGCTCTGCTTGTCCGGGACAATGTGATTGTAAATCAGTTGTCCCGTCACCGAGGGCAGAATGCCGCTCCACGCCCGGAGCGCGGAGCCGCGTGCCTGCACCGTACGCGCATGGGCCGCGCGCGCGTCGACGTTCCCCTCGAGGGCCGCCGCGACCACCCGAGCCAGACTCCAGCGTTCACCCGCAGGCGTTTGCGGTCCCGCGGGTGCGGCGCCGGTAGGCGCGGGCCCTCCGGCCGGCAGGCTGTCCGGAGCGGCCCCGGACGGCGCCTCGACGCGATCGGCGCCCGCTTGCGCCGCGGCCCGGGCCGGGGGCATCAACGCCATCCAGACCACGATTGCCCCGGTAACCAACGCCGCTTGCGCGCGAAGCGGCTTAAGCCCTTCGATCATCGCTGCACCTCCCCAGGTCGGTACGTAACCCCACCCCTACGTCGCGCGCCGGGAGGGAGTTTCCGAAACACGGTCCATTCACTGCTGAAACGCCGAAAGAGAGACGAGGAGGAGAAAGCCGGGCAAGACCGCGAGGACGCCGAAGCCAAAGCTCTTCCGCGCCATCACCGAAACGCCCAGGGCCTCGATCGCGGTGGCCCAGAGGAGAAGCGGATCGGTGGCCGTGTCCGCCACGTGCATGAAACGGCTCAATTCCTCGCCCATGAAAGCGCCGATTCCCAGATTGACGACGAGCGTCCCGCGCCCCAACGCGATCCCCATCCGGACCATCTGATCCACGATCCCGACCACGCCGCCGTACGCCGCGATGCACAGGTAATGGATGAAGCGGAGCCGGGCACCGAGCATGAGGTTCGCGATGAAATAGAGCAGCCCCGACGTGACGAGCAGGGAAAACATGAGCACCACGGGACCGCCGATGACGAACGCGTATTTGGTCGGACCCTCCATCACCTTGCTCACGGCCTCGATCTGCTCGGGAGGAGCGTTCTTGGCCTCCAGCTTCGCCACGGTGTCGTTTCGAAGAATCCCCGAATGCGCCAGCACCAGACCAAAAACGAGCTGGAAGACGAGGAGCATCAGGATCGGAGCGAGGATGCGCGGCCGGGCGAAAAGCGCTTGGAACGTGGCTTTGGGCTTGGTGAACACGCCGATGAGCGCCCCCAGCGTGGACACTTCGGGTGCTTCCGGGCCATCCGGGCCCGAGGCCCGGTCGTTGGTCGGGACGGTAGTCTCGTTCATCATGCCCCCCAGTGGATTATAGATGTACGTTCAGGCGAAAGTTGAATGGAACCGCAACCGTGCACTTCACGGGGATCCCCCGCGCCGAACCCGGAGCGAACTCGAAACGATACAAAGCGTCGGTCGCGGCCTGGATCAGAATCTCGGGCGCCGTCGCCTGCACCACCCAGACGCGCCTCACGCGGCCCCGCTCGTCGACGTTCGCGTTCAGGACCACCGCTCCCTGCCCGCCTTGGGATTTCGCGGCGGCCGGATATTCGGGCACGACGCTCCGGATCACCCTCGGGGGTAAATCGAAGGCGTAATAGACCTCGGGCGCCGACTCGTAGGAACCCGCCTCGCCGGCCACCCCGGGCGCACCCTGCCCCGCTCGATCGGAGCTTCCTTGGGACCCACTCGACGCGGCCGGCGGAAGGCTCTGGATGGGCTCCGGGGTGTAGCGTAGCTCCCGGGTCAGCCTAGGCGATGTAGGACGCAGGATCGGACGGGCCGCCGTGGGGGGCGCGTCGGAGTGTGCGGCTCTGGCGGCCATTTCCGCCGTCCCCCCGCCACCGGCGGCCAGCACGAGACGCAGCGGCCGCTCGTCGAGCTTGTAGGGCCTCGGGACGTACGGTGGGGCGAGCACCATGGCGGCAGCGTGGATCGCAAGCGCGATCAAGATCGACACCTCGACCCGGCGGTAATAACTCCGCTCCAAACGCCGGGGGTCCGGGAGTCCCAGGCTCATGGCGAGGTACGATGCTCCGTCGTCAGCATCACGCGAGGAGCCCGCGCCCTCTGGATCTCGTCGAGAATGCGGGCCACCGTGCCGTAGGGCACGCTCGCGTCCGCGTAGAGGGCGATCGCAAGCCTCGGGTTCCGCTCGAGCTTCGAGGCGAGGACCTCACCGACGCGGTCGACCGGAACGGCCGCGTCGTTGAACGCGACGTCACCGCGCGGGCCGATCCAGAGGCGGATCGCCTCTTCCTTACGGATCCGCTCTCCGGTCGTCGCCCCGGGCAACCGGACCGAGAGCGCCTCGCGCGCCTTGAAGATCGTGGTGCTGAGAAAAAAAATCAGCAGGAGCATCGCGATGTCCGCCATCGAGGCGGTCGGGATCACGTTGTGATGACGAGCCCGGCGGCGGATCTTCACGAGGCGCTCGCTGTCTGGATCGAGACCTGGCGGGCGCCGGCAAGCTTCACCTGATCGAGGGTCTTCACAAGCGCGGCGTACGGCGCGGCGGGTGAGACGGTGAGGACCAGGAGCAGGTCGGGCCTTTCCCGCAGCTTCAGCCGGATCGCGTTGCTGAGCGTTTCCATGGGGACAGCCACGTTATCGAGCGTCACCGATTGATCCGCTGCAACCTCGACGCGCGCCGTTTTCGATCGCTGGACGATGAGGGGCACCTCCCCGAGGCCCGGCAGCTCGAGCGAGATGCCGCGCTGGGTCGCGAAGATCGTGGTCGAGAGGAAAAAGATCAGGAGCAGGAAGGAGACGTCCGCCGTGGAGACAAGCGGGATCTCGGGATGGGGATGCCGGCGTTTGACGATCTTCATCGAGCTGCCGGAGTGCCGGGCGGTTTCAGAGTCGAGAGAAACGTCTCCCACTGCTTGGAATAGGTGGCAAGGGCGTCGCTCAGCTCCGCGCCCGACTCCTCCATGTCGATGACGAACTTGTCGATCCTCGAAACGAAGTAGTTGTGAGCGGTCTGTACCGGGATCGCGACGATCAGCCCCGCCGCGGTCGTGATGAGCGCTTCGTAGATTCCGGTCGCCACGAGCTTCGCGGAAACCTCCTCCGCCACCGCGATCGCCTCGAACGCGTGGATCATCCCAGACACCGTGCCGAGAAATCCGAGGAGCGGAGCGATGTTCGCTACCGTCGCCAGCCAGATCAGGCCGCGCTCGAGGCCTGCGGTCTGGATCGAGGCGGCCGTCTCGATCGCCTTCTCGACCGCTTCCGGACCCTTCTTCGCGCGGAGAAGACCCGAATGGAGGACCGCGGCGATCGGTCCGCGCTTCGAGTGAAGCATTCTCTGTGCGGGCTCGAAGCCTTGGTCCTGGAGCACGTGGAGCAACTCCCCCATCAGGCGCCTCGTGTCCGTGCGCGCTTTGGCGAAGAAGTAGAGTCGCTCCAGGATGATCGCAAGGCCGAGCACCGAGCAGAGGAGGATCGGGTGCATGAAGATCCCGCCCGTGACGTAGAGCTCGATCAGCCCGCTTTCGTTGGGTATTCGGCCATCCACGCCGCTCTTGGCCCAGGCGGTAGCGGCGATGAGGAGTGCGGCCCCGGCGGCGATCCCAAGCTGGAACCGATTGGGGAATCGAAGCTTGAAGCGTGAACCCATGTCCCGGGAGACTAGACGGCCAGGCCGGGGCTGTCAAAAGGAAAAGGGCCCCCGCTAGGGAGCCCTTCTGACCCGGTCGCGCTGGCCCTACAGCCGGAAGACCACGGGTACCTCGACCCAGACCTCGATGGGATTGCCGTTCGAGAGCGCCGGGCGGAAGGTCCAGCGCATCACCGCCCTGGCGGCATCTTCCCCCAGCGCTCGTACGCCGCCGGTCGTGATGACCTTCCTGGGACGCCCGTCCTTTCCCACGAGAACGTAGAGGAGGACCTTGCCCTCCACGCGCGCCTCTATCGCCCAGTCGGGGTATGCCGGCTTCGGGGCATATACCAGCTGGGGCGGGGTGTCGGCTCCGGCGAACACCGGCGTCGGATCGGGCGGGGATGGGTTCGGCGCACCATGACTCGTTCCGGGCCCGCCTTCGGGACCGATCGGTTGCGAGTTCCGAGGAAAGTCGAATTCAGATAGGAGGACATCCGGGTCCGGCAGGGGGACGGGCTCGATCTTTCCCACTCTCGCGTTGGAAGATCCCGGCGGGCGGGGGCCAAGGGGCGGCAGCTTCAACGGGATGAATATGTCGACCGTGTGAACCTGTTCCGGTATTCCCGTCGTTTGCTGTACTCCCTGCCGCGCACTCCTTTCCTCCGCCGCGCGAAAGAGTCCGGCGGCCACGAGGTGCACCACAGCGGAGAGCACCAGCGCGCGCTCGACGAATCGTCGGCCGAATGCCTTGGAGCCGGCGGATCGAAAGAGGTCGGGGGGACGGACTGCGTAGGCGGACACCATGACGTGTGGGCGCTCCATCCCGGCGGATGAAAGCAAAAAAGGCCTGCCCGAGGGGGGGGAGGCCTCTCATTCCGAAACGGGCGGAGGGGGTTTTTAGAAGTGGAAGTCCATGGGGATTTCCACCCAAACCGCCACGGGCTTGTTATTGCTGAGCGCCGGCTTGAAGACCCATTTCTTGATGGCATCCACGGCCGCCTCATTGAGGCCCGTCACGCCGCGGATCACCTTCACGTTCTTGACGCGGCCATTCTTGTCCACGAGCACGTGGAGAATGACCTTACCTTGGATCTGCGCCTCCCGCGCGAACTCCGGATAGGCGGGCTGCACCTGCGTCACCGGGGTCGGCGGATCCTCGTAGTAGACGAACTCCCCTTCGGAAGGAAGCTCATCCGAGGAGATGACGAGGCTGTCCTTCCCCGAGCCGCCCACGCCGACCGGCGCGTTGATCGCGGCGATTTCCTGCTGCGTCATGATCGTCTGCTCGGGCGCCTGGGCATCCGGCACCGGTACCGGCGTCCCGATCGTCGGCTTCACGATCGGCTGGTTCGGAATGACCGGCGGCGGCGGCGCGTTGGAGAGCGACGGTGGAGGCGGCAGCGTCTGCATGCGGATCACGCGCCCCGTATACTCCACATCATCCTTCGGCTTCCAGACCGTGGACAGAACATGGAGCAGCCGCTGCGAGTTGGCCTTGAGATCCGCCGCGCCGATCGGGATCCGCTCGGTCGTGTCCCTGAAATCCATCGTTGTCGCCGCGGTCGTCGACGTCACAGCGTCTCGACCTCCTTCTTCTCTTCAGGCAGGAGCGGCGCCAGGGAGAAACGATTCAGCTCCGCGAACTGCAGCTGGTCGATGATGTCGACCATGTATCGGTACTTGGCCTTGCGGTCGACCTTCACGAGCACCACCAACTTTGGATTCTTCTTCCCCTCCGCCGCGAAGATCGGCTGGAGTTTCTCGACGTCGACCTCCTGAAACGGGTCCTTGCCCAGCCTCCAGAAGGCGCGTGCGCCCCCCCGCGTGCTGTCTTCCGGCGCGATCACGCGGAGCGTCATCACGTTCGATTCCGCGATCTCGACCTTGGCGTTGGGATCCGGGGGCAAGTTGATCTCGAGCGCCTGCGGCTTGCGGAACACGGTGGTGCACATGAAGAATATGAGGAGCAGAAACGCCACGTCGACCATCGGGGTCATGTCGATCTTGATCCCGATGCGCTTCGGCTTGCGTCTCCTGCCCTTCTTGTGTTTTACGCCACTTTCAGGGGCGTCTACGGCACCCATGGGGAGTTGCTCCTTCCAATTGCTCCGGCGTCGAGCCTAGTGGCTCAATGCGCTCTTCTTGCTCGCGATGAGCTCCGTGACCAGAGTAAAGGTGATCGTGTTGGTCTTCTGCATGATCGCCATGATGTCTTCCATCGTCCCGTAATCGGCCAACTTGTCGGCCTTGATGGCAACCCTGAGCCTGATGTTCCGGTGGCGGGCCTGAGACACGATGTTCTCGAGATTCGCGATGTCCGTGAATTCTTGCGGACTCTTCCCGATTTGATAGAGGATCTGGTTGTCCTTCGAAACCCCAATGATCATCACGTCCGACTCCGGGACCTTCAAATTGGAGTGGCTGTCGGGAATCGTGATCGGCACCTTCTGCGGGGGATCGAACTGCGAGGTCGACATGAAAAAGATCAGAAGCAGGAACGCCACGTCCACCATGGGCGTCATGTCGATCTTGATCCCGATGCGTCGAAGCTTCTTGACGGGCATTTACTTCGTCGCCTCTTTCATCGAGAGCACCTCGATCACCTCGACGGTGGCCTCGTCCATCCCGTAGTTGAAGTTGTCGATCATGGTGACGAACACGTTGTAGAGCACGATCGAGAAGATCGCGACGAAGAGGCCGCCGGCCGTGTTGATGAGCGCCTCGGAAATACCGAGTGCCAGCTTCACGGCGTCTACCGAGCCGGTTTGGCCCAGAGCGGCGAAGGAGCGGATCATCCCGATGACGGTGCCCAGAAGTCCGACCATGGTGGCGATGGACGCGATGGTCGCCAGGGCGATCAGGTTCCGCTCGAGGAGCGGGACCTCCAGCATGTTCGCCTCTTCCATCGCCTTTTGCACCTCTTCCATCCGGGTCTTCAAGTCCAGGTTCACCGAGCGGACCACCGCATAGCGGTCCAGCCCCGCGCGGAGAACGTTGGCGAGGGATCCGCGCTGCTTGGCGCATAGCTCCGCGGCGCCCTCGATGTCCATCGCGTCGATCTTCTGCCGTATGCTCCGCATGAAGATGGGGAGCGGCTGCCTTCCGCGCGCCCGACTGAGGGTGAACAGGCGTTCAAACGTGAGGGTCACAGACATGATGGAGAGCATGATCAGAAGGGCGACCAGGTATCCGCCCTTCTTGATATAGTCGGGCAGGAACATATAGACCACAATCGCGATCGCGAGCGCGACGACGGCCACCATCGTCATGAACACACCCTGTTTCACTTCGACCTCCTCCTATTCCAGTTGGGCGAACCGGTTATCCCTGTCCCTGCGAGTATGCAGCAGGCCCCCCGCTCCGGCAACCACGTCTATTTGAAGCTCTTCAGCGCCTCCTCCTCGGTATCGTAGACGTCGAACACCAGCGAAAGTTTGGTCACGACGAAGATATTCTGGATCTTCTTATCCACCGCGCAGAGCTTCATCTGGGCGCCCCGCTTGGCGTAGTTGCTGTGGGCCGCGATCAGCACGCCCAGGGAGACGCTGTTCATGAACGACGTCTGGCCTAGATTGATCAGAAGCTTCTTGTTTCCCGCTTCGGCCAGCTCCTTGATCTTGGCTTGGAGCTCATCGGTCTCCTTGCCTCCAAGGAGCATTCCCTTCGGCGTGATAATCGTGACGTCGCCCACGGTCCGGACATCCAGACTCATCGTACCTTCCTCTCCGCGGCGCCTGCCGCCCTTGCCTAGGGTGTCCCCCCGACCGGTTTCCCACCCGATTTCGTCCCGCTCGTTTTCGTCCCGCCCGGTGCCGTACCGCCCGTTTTCGTTCCGCTCGGTGCCGACCCGGTCGGTGCCGTACCGCTCTTCTTCAGAGCCTTCTGTTCCTCGTATTTTCGAATCAGCTCCAATCCCTTGGACGCGTCTCTGTTGTTCGGATCGATGTCCAGTGCCTTGTTGAACTCCATCTTTGCTTTCGACACATCGCCGCTGTTCGAGTAGGACTGCGCGAGCCAAACGTGCCCCTGGAGATTCGCGGGATCGAGCTGGACCGCGCGCTCGAGATAAATCGCGGCTTCGGGCCAGTTCTTCTGGAGCAGGAGCACAACTCCGGCTCCCCGATACGCCTCCGCGTTCGTGGAATCCTGCGCAATCGCGGATTGGTACATATCGAACGCTTCCGGGAGCGAATCGAGTGAGGTCAGGGTCTGCGCGATCCAGACCCTCGCCCGCGTCTCCTTCGGGTTCACCGCGAGCGCGCGGCGGAGCACATCCACCCCCGAGACAGGCTGTTTCACCGCGAGGAGCGCCAAGCCCAGGTTCAGGAGCGCGGGCATGTACGTGGAGTCGGCCTTGAGCGCCGTTTCGAAGTACGGTATCGCGCGTGCATGATCCTGGCGCGCGAAATAGAGGAATCCCAGCTGGAAGTTCGCGTCCTTGGCAAGGGAGGAATCCATCTGGCTCGCGCGTGCCAGCTGGGGAACCGCTTTCGCCGAGTCCTTGGCGGCGACGTAGAGAGTGCCGAGCTTCAAGTGCTCTTCGGCGCTCATGAGCGTATCGGCGCATAGCGCGTACAGGTCGTAATACTTGAGCGCGTTCTCGTTGTCACGCTTGTCGAAGTAGAGCTTCCCGAGCGCGCCGGCCACCTCGCAGTTGCCGGGCTTCACCTCGTTCGCCTTCTCGAGCACGACGATCGCCTCCTCGCGGTCCCCGGGCACGGGGCTCTTCGCCAGGGCGCGGCCAAGCTCCAGGTAGCCGTTCGGATCGTCGGGCTTGAATCCGGTGTACGCCCGGAACATCTGCGCCGCGTCCTGAGGACGGCTCGCGCGGAAGTAAAGGCGCCCCGCCTCCAGATACGCGGGCGCATAGGTCGAGTCCACCTCGATGGCGCGCATGAACGACGCGAGCCCGGTGTTGAACTCGTTCATTCCGACGAGGGCCCGCCCGGCGAGGTAATGGGTCTCGGGGTTCTTGGGATCCAGGACGGCCGCCTGGACGTACTCCGGCGCGGCCAGCACCGGGATCTTCTTCCGCTCGTAGAAACCCCCGAGATCCAGCCGCACCCGAAGATTATTCGGATCCGTCTCGCGGGCTCGGATGAATGTCTCCTCGGCCTGCTTCATCTCACCCTTGCCCTCCAGAGCGAGCGCCATCCCGCTGAGGAAGAGTGCGCGCCCCTGCTTGAGCAAGGTCCCCTTGCGAAACACGGCCAAGGCTGCGTCCCACTTCTTGTCCTTGAGGTAGGCCTGCCCCAGCGCATACAGGGCGGGCGCGTCCTTCGGGTTGTACTTCACCGCTTCCTGGAGCTTCGCCGTCCCCTCCTCCAGCTTGCCTTGCTTGCGGAGGAGATTCCCCAGCGCCGTCAGGGCCTCGACGTATTTGGGATCGATCCGAACCGCGGTCTTGTACTCGACCATCGCGCTGTCCGGCTCGTTCACCTTCTCGAGCGCGCTCCCGATGAAGTAATGAGGCTTCGGCCCGTTTGGATCGAGCCTCAGCGCCTGGGTGAAGAGCTCCAGCGCACGTTGGTATTTACCCGCCCGATAAGCCTCCACGCCCTGCTTGATGATTTCGCCCGACGAAAGGGCGTAGACCGCGGCGGCAGCCAAGAGAAGTCCTCCGACCACGAGCGCGGGCAGGATGCGGTGGAAACGCCGGTTCACTGTGCCTCCTCTGCTGTCCGTACGACGCGGACGGATACCGTGGCCGGCGCGTATCCGTACCTGGCGACGATCTGCTGCCCATCCATACTAGTCACGAAATTGATGAAATCGGTCGCCGTGTCCGGCGGATTCCCGCGCGTGCACAGGGAAATGCTGCGCAGGAGCGGATAGGTTCTCAGCATGAGGGTCTCCCGGTCCAGCGCAATGTACGGCAATCCGATCGCCGACGATACGGCCAGGGCCCGTACCCGTGGGTCCACGAACTCTCGCGAGACGCAGGCGATGGCGTTGGGCCGCGTGGCCACGATGTCCACGATCTCCTGCTCGCTCTTCAGGGCATAGACGCCGGCTCCGTACGGCTCGCCACCGAGCAGAGCCTGCTCGATGAACTCGTACAGCCCGAGCCTCGGGCCGCTGGTGAGCGGGATGACGGCACCCCCCTGCTTCCAGCCCAGCTCCGACCAGTCCCCGATCGCTCCCCGATAGACGGCGCCCAGCTCGGTCCGCGAGATCTGGCGGACCGGCGAGCTCGGGTTCACGATCGCCGCGACCCCGTCCCAGGCGATGGGGAAGGCCCTCAGGCCCTCGCGAGCCACCGCGGCCTGGACTTCCGGATCGGTCAATTCTCGCGTCATGATCGACATGGTCACTTCACCGTTGACGAGCTGCTCCATTCCTTCCGCCGAACCACTCGGCACGATCCTGATCTCGGCCGCCTTGGGGTACCGGTCCCGGAAGGCCAAGACCTCACCGCGAAGCAACGGAACCAGATGCTCGGCGCCGGCAAGGACAATCGATACGGGTAGGGTCTCGCGCGGGGGGGAAGGCGACGAACACGAGCCAAAGCATGAAGCCACCAGCGTGGCGGTCGCCCAAATCAGCCGGTGCCTTTGCGCCCGGCCTGTAACTCTCACGGTTCCAGAGTACCCACCGCTCCCGATTCTGTCAACGCCGCCCCTCTCAGGCCGGCGGGACCGCGCCCTGCTCGTACTACCCCGTTCCGCTCACGATTATTCCTCCCAGGGGGCAGCGGACGGACAGCGCCGCGGGGCCAGGGTGATCGCCTTGCACGCAAAAACGCCACCCTCATGAGGGTGGCACACAGCGCGTCCGGGTAATCGAAAAGAGGCTGGAAGTTAGTGCGGCGCGGGAGATTCTGTCAACGGAATTCTGGCCGCGCGCCCCCCCCGGGGCTACGGTCGCAGGCGATTCAGCATCCGAGGGAACGGGATCGTCTCCCGGAGATGCTCGATCCCGCACAGCCAGGTGAGCGTGCGCTCGATTCCCATTCCGAACCCGCTGTGAGGCACGGAACCGTAGCGTCTGAGGTCCAGGTACCACTGGAAGGCGTCGAGCGGGAGCTTGTGCTCGTGGATCCTCTCGACCAGCCGATCCAGGCTGTCCTCCCTCTCCCCTCCGCCGACGATCTCCCCGTACCCCTCCGGAGCAAGAAGGTCGCACGAAAGGGAGAGCCGATCATCACCGGGATCCCGCTTCATGTAGAACGCCTTCACCGCAGCCGGGAACCGGTGGACGAAGAACGGTCGGTCGTACCCCTCGGTCAGCACCGTTTCGTCGGTCGCTCCGAAATCGTTCCCCCACTCGAAGGGAACCCCCTTGTCGCGTAGGAGCCGTGCCGCATCGTCGTATGAAACCCGTGGGAAGGGAGCGCGGACCCGCTCGAGGGGAGCCACGTCGCGCTCGAGGATCTTCAATTCTTCCGGCCGCTTTTCGAGAACACGGCCCACGATGCCCTCCACGAAACGCTCGATCAACACCATGACGTCGTCCAGAGTGGCGAACGCCACCTCAGGCTCCACCATCCAGAACTCGATCAGGTGCCGGCGGGTCTTGGATTTCTCGGCACGAAAGGTCGGACCGAAACAGTAGCTCCTCCCGAACGCCATCGCGGTCGCCTCGTTGTAGAGCTGGCCGCTCTGTGTGAGGTATGCCTTCTCGTCGAAGTACTGGGTCTCGAACAAGGTGGTCGTCCCCTCGCAGGCGGACGGCGTGAAGATCGGCGCGTCGGCGAGAATGAATCCGTCCGCGTCGAGCCAATCGCGACAGGCCTGGACCAGCGTATGACGAATTTTGAGAACCGCCGCCTGGCGTTGGGACCGTATCCAGAGGTGGCGCTGATCCAGAAGGAACGAGGGACCATGTTCCTTCGGCGTGATCGGGAAGTCCGTGCTCGCCCCGACGATTTCGATGTCGCGGAGGGAAATCTCGACGCCGCTCGGAGCGCGCTTGTCCTCGCGCACGACCCCGGTGACGCGGACCGAAGATTCCTGCGTCACGGTCGCGCAGCGCGCGAAGACCCCCTCGGGGAGCTCCGCCTTCACCGCGACGCACTGAACGATTCCACTCCCGTCCCGCACGAGCAGGAACTCGAGCTTGCCGCTCGAACGACGGTTGTAGAGCCATCCCTCGAGAAGGATCTCGTCGCCGATCCTCTCCCGCAGCGCCCCGATTCGGGTCGCGTTACGACTCATCTTGCCACCTCCGCTGGATGCGATGAATTCGCGGGCTTCGAAGCCGGAGAGGATACCATGGCGGGGGGAATTTCCCTTGACACCCCCGACGCCGCGCGCCTAACGTGCGCCCGTGGCGCGAATTGAGCCCTTGAGACATCGACGCGCGTGGCTCAAGCCGCTTGTCCACGCGGCGGCAGCCTCGCTCGCGCTCGCGTTGATCGCGCCGATAGGGCCCGCGTGCGTGGATACCGCGGCAGCCTACTCCGGTCCGGACGCCGTGCGGGAAGAGCTGGAGCAGATGCGGAACGCGGGCCAGGTCCGCGCCTTGGCACCCGCCCAGGCCCGCTATCGCGAGGCGCTCGAGTCGCTCGCGAAAGGAAACGACGAGGAGGCCGCTCGGCTCCTCGCGGCCGCGGCCGAGTTCGATCCCGAATATCCCGACCCTCACTTCACGCTCGCGCGGGCGTTTGCGTTCAAGAACCCCGAGCGCGCGGTCGGAGAGCTCGGCGAAGCGCTCCGAATCGTGGGCCGGAGCTACTCCTGGCAGCGACACCTCCTCGCGAACGCGCTGACCGCCTTCCTCGTCGTCTGGACGTTGAGCCTCCTGGTCGCGGTCGCGGGGATCACCCTTCGGCACCTTCCTCATCTGAACCACGTGATTCTCGAGCTGGTCGGGCGCTCCAAGGGTTTCGCCGCGCGCGGGGGCGCCACGATCATCGCGCTGTCGCCGCTCCTCTGGGGGCTGGGCGTGATCCCCACCGCGACGGTATACGCGGGGCTCCTTTCGTTCCGGGTGGGACGGCGCGAAGCGTTCCTCGTCGGGCTCTTCATTGTTTCGGCGATCGCGCTTTCGAGCTCCATGAGGTCGATCGCGCCCTGGGCGGGACCGCCAAGCCTGGAAGAGCCGAGCCTGCTCGTCGATCGCGCGCTCCGTTCGGGCTCCGATCCCGAGATTCGGGCGGCGCTCAAGGCGCTCGAGTCCCGCGACCCTACGGAGCCCCTCTACCCCTTTGCCGCGGGGACGATCGCCCGCCGCGAAGGGGATTTCGAGACCGCGGAGCGCCGGCTCGCCCGGGCGGCCGCTCTTCGCCCCAACACCGCGTGGATCCTGACCAACCTCGGCAACGTCCACTTCGCGCGCGAGGATTACGCGCAGGCCCGCGAGGCCTATGAGTCCGCCGCGAAAGCGGCCCCACGAGCGGTCGAGCCGCATTTCAACCTGGCTCAGACCTACACGAAGCAGCTCCTCTTCGCGGAGGCCAACCGCGAGCAGTCGATGGCGTCCGCGCTCGCGTTCGACCGCGTCCGCGACATGAGCCGCATCTCCGCTCCCCAGCTCAATCGCACGGTCATGGAAGCCATGCCCCCAGCACAAGCGTTTTGGGACCTCGCGCGGAGGACCGCGCCGGAGCGTGGAATCGCGGCGACCCAGTCGAATCCCTACCTAACCTTCCTCGAGCGGCTCGCGCCGCCGCCCCCGTTCGCGATTTTCTTTCTCGTCGCGCTCTTCCTTTTCTTCTCGGGGTTGGGACAGATCCTCGGGCGGGCGCTCGCCACCCTCCACTGCTCGAACTGTCAGAAAGTGGTCTGCCGCCGCTGCGTCTACCGCATGCAGCAACGCGCCTTCTGCGACGGGTGTTTCGCCGCGGTCAAGGGACTGAAATCGATGGAGTTCACCCGGCTCCTCCTCACCGGGCGGGACCGGCGCGCCGCGCGGCGGAGAACCTTCTGGGAGACGGCGACGACGTTCCTACTTCCCGGCGCGGGGCAGATGCTCCGCGGCGCGAGCTTGAGCGGTTTCCTCGCGATCCTGATCATGGTGCTGGCGGCGGTGCTCGTCGTCGGAAACGGCTCGCTCGTTCCATCGATCGACGTGCTGCCGCTCGATTCGGCGGGCTGGGCGAAGCGAATCCCGCTGACCCTGCTTTTTGCCCTCACCTACGTGCTCACCGTGACGCGCTACTACGCAAAGACCACGACCAAAGTACCCGGCATCGCGCACAGTCTCGGCCGCGCCTCGGGACGTCCGGCGCCCCGGGAGAAGGCCGAAGGAGGCGGGCTCTAGATGGCACTGCAAGGCAACCTCGACGATTTCAGCCTCCCTGAGATCTTGCAGCTGATCTCCGTCCAGCAAAAATCCGGCGTGCTCAAGCTCACGGCGGGCTCGGATGTCGCGGTGATCTTTTTCGAAGGGGGCCGCGTGGTCTCGACCCGCGACCGGCGCCGAAACGCGCGCGACCCGCTCAAGACCTTCCTCGTTCAAACCGGCTACATCACAGAGGCCCAGCTCAAGCAGATCGAGACGATCGAGGCCGAGAGTCGGCGCGAGCTGACCGACATTCTCCTGACCGGGAACTACGTCCCGGGGGATCAGCTTTCGGGCGCCTTGGAGAAGCAGATTCAGGACACGTTCCACCAGCTCCTGACCTGGAAGCAAGGCACCTACCACTTTTCCGGTGACGCCAGGACGGTGCCCAAGTTCGCCGTAAACGTCCGGTTGAACACCGAGGGGCTCCTCATGGAGTCCATGCGGCGGCTGGACGAGGCCGCCCGCTACAAGGAGATTCTCTCCTCGCCGGCGATGGTCCTGCGTCCCAAAGCGCTCGCGGTCCCGCCGAAAGACATGACCGCGGAGGAGCGCCGCGTCCTTCCGCTGGTCGACGGCCTGCGTCCGCTCCGCGACATCGTCGCGCAATCGAAGCTCGTGGAATTCGAGGTCTACGAGGCGGCCCATCACCTGCTCGACCTGGGCATCGTCGAAGTCTCCCTCGGCGCTGCACCGCCCAAAGTCACGCCGATCGCGAAGGATGAGGTCAAAGCGCCCCCCGCGCGGAGCATGTCGATCCCGGTCGCGATCTTTTTCCTCCTGCTCTCGATCGCGATCGGAAGGTGGGCCACGCCGGCGCTCTATGTCCGGGCGGAGCGCGCGCGGCCCGCTCCCGCGCTCTCCTCGAGCATCGACGATTCTCAGCGCCTGGCGCTCGCGCTCGAGGTCTACCACTCCATCCGGGGTGAGTACCCGACGGAGCTGAGGGCGTTGTCTCGCGAAGGCTACCTCCCGCCCGCGGCCGTTTCCTTCTTCTACAGCCGCTTCGACTACCACAGCGACGGGACCACCTACTCCAAGACGGCCCGCTAGAACCTCGAGCTCACAGATCCGCGGCGAGCAGCTCGTCCGCGGCCTGGATCGCCTGTTCCGGTCCGATCGAGCGAAGGCATCCGTACCCGATCGGGCATGTTCGCCGGAAACACGGGGAGCATGGGTAGGCCGCATAGAGATTCCGCACCCAGGGGGCGTCCGCGGCGCTCCAGACGGGGCTCGTCGAACCGAACACCGCGACCGTAGGCCTCCCGAGCGCGGCCCCGAGATGCATGACACCCGAATCGTTCGACACGACGAGTCTCGCCCCACCCAGGAGACCCGTGAGGGCGGAGAGATTCGTGGCGCGGGTCAGATTTCGAACGGAGCCCCCCGCCATCCGCTCCGTCTCGGCCGCCGCCGCCATGTCCTCCTGCGTGCCGACGAGGATCGACGTCAGGCCGAACCGAGTGGCGAGTTGCGTCGCGACCGCGGCGAAGCGCTCCGGATTCCAGCGCTTCGCGGGACCGTAGCTGGCGCCCGGCGCGAGCACGGCGTAGGAAGCGCCGGCGAGCCCGACACCTTGGAGCAGCTCCCCCGCGGTCCTGAGCTCCTCTGGAAGCGCGGTCAGCCGCGGCACCGCCGCGCCGACCAGGAGCCCGGCCGCGCGCCCGAGCGCGGCGTACTCTTCGACACGGGGCCCCGTGCGCGATGGGCCGGACCGCGGAACGCGCTGAGTGAGCAGCGCGCCGCGAAGCTCGGCCGCGTACCCGATCCGCTCCGGGATCAAGGCGAGCGCGGCGAGGATCGCCGACGAGAGGGAGTCGGTCAGGAGGAGTGCCGTGCCCGGGCGGGCGCGCCTCAGCGCACCCGCCGCGGCGAAGCGGCGCGCGCGGGACCAGGGGATGAACTCGGCGGAAGGAAACCGAGGCGTAAGGAGCGGCCCGAAGCCGGCGGGACCGACAAGGATCGCGCGCCGCGTGGGGTTGCCCGCGGCCGCGGAGACGACGGGAAGGGCCTGGATCAGGTCGCCTAGCCAGTTGGGGAGGCGGACCAGGATCGGACGCGGGGGCAAAGCCGACGAGGACACGGGAACCTTGCCCCCGGTCTAGGGGATGACCCCCAGCTCGCGACCGACTTCCCCCAGGATGGAGAGCGCGCGGTCCAGATCCTCTTGGGAGTGGGTCGCGGTCACGATGGTGCGCAGGCGTGCCTTCCCCTTCGCGACGGTGGGATAGCCGATGCCCTGGGCGAAGACGCCGCGCGCGAAGAGCTGGTCGGAGAAACGCATCGCCAGCTCCGCCTCCCCGACGATGATCGGCGTGATCGGGGTCTCACTCGAGCCCGTGTCGAAGCGGAGACGCTGGAGACCCTCCTTGAAGCGCTTCGTGTTCGACCAGAGCCGTTCGATCCGCTCCGGCTCCTGCTCGAGCACGTCGATCGCCGCAAGGCAGGCCGCGGCGACGGCGGGCGGGTGTGACGTGCTGAAGAGAAACGGCCTGGCGCGATGGTAGAGATACTCGATCAGGCTCTTCGAGCCGCAAACATAGCCGCCCAGGACTCCCATCGCCTTGGAGAGCGTGCCGACTTGAACGTCGACCTGTCCGTGGAGGTCGTAGTGATCCACCGTGCCGCGGCCCGCGCGGCCCAGGACGCCGCTCGCATGCGCGTCGTCGATCATCATGATCGCCCCGTGCGATCGCGCGAGCGAGGCGATTTGAGGCAGGGGCGCGATATCGCCGTCCATGCTGAAGACGCCGTCCGTGATGACGAGGCGGCGCTTCACATCCTTGGTCTCGTCCAGGACGCGGGCGAGCCCCGCAACGTCCCGATGCGGGAAGACCCGGATCTCGGCGCGGCTGAGCCTTGCCCCGTCGATGATGCTCGCGTGGTTGAGCTCGTCCGAGATAATCAGGTCTCCCTTCCCGAGAAGCGAGGAGACCGTCCCCGCGTTCGCCGCGAAGCCGCTCTGGAACACGACCGCGGCCTCGGTCTTCTTGAAGGCGGCGATACGCCGCTCCAGCTCCAGATGGAGCGCCATCGTGCCCGCGATCGTCCGAACCGAGCCCGGGCCCACGCCGAGCGAGCGGACGGCCTGGACGGCCGCCTCCTTGAGCTTCGGATGGGTCGTCAGCCCGAGATAGTTGTTCGAGGAGAGATTGATGACCTCGCGTCCGTCGAACCGCGCCCGCGGAAGCTGCTCCCCTTCGAGCACGCGGAGCGTCCGGTACAGACCGTCGCGCTTCAGCTGAGCGATCGCGTCTTCCAGGTAATGGAGCGGGCTTTCGGTGGCGGGTGATGCGGTCACGGATGGTCCCGCCTCAGAACGATCTTTCCCGCCTTCCCGGAGCGCTGGAGGCTCACAGCCTCCTCGAAGTCGGACCAGCCGAGAACGTGGGTGATCACGGGACTCACGTCGAGCTTGCCACTCAGGAGCAGCGCCTCCATGCGATACCACGTATCGAAGATGAGCCTGCCGTTGATTCCCTGCACCAAGGCCCCCCGGAAAATCACTTCCTTGGCTACGTCGATCTCCAGCGGCTTGGATGGGATGCCGAGCAGCGAAACGCGCCCGCCGTTCGCGAGCGCTTCGAAGCCGGCGCGGAACGCGTCGGGGTGCCCCGACATCTCAAGCATGCCATCCACGCCTCGGCCCTGGGTCTTCTCGAGAATGCGCTGTACGATCGCGTCCCGCTCGACGTTCAAGACCAGGTCCGCGCCCATTCGCTCGGCGAGTTCCAGCCTCAAGGGATTCTTGTCGACCGCCGCGACCCAGGACGCTCCCGATGCCTTGAGCACCCCTACGGCGAAACAGCCGATGGGTCCGCATCCGAAGACCGCGAACCGAAGACCGGCGACCGGGCCGGCAAGCGCGGTGTGCACCGCGTTTCCCAAGGGGTCGTGAATCGCCGCGATCTCCTCGGGTATGTCGGGGTGGAGCTTCCACACGTTCTTTTCGGGCAGGACGACGAAATCAGCGAACGCGCCCTGTCGATCGACACCCAGGATCTCGACCTTTTCACAGAGATGCTGAAGCCCGCGGCGGCAGGCGTAGCAGAGACCGCAGTACACGTGGGTTTCCCCCGTGACGCGGTCTCCCGGCTTCACGGACTTAACCTCATTCCCGACCCAGTCCACGATCCCGGTGAACTCGTGGCCGAAAACGAGCGGCGGCTTGATCCGAGAGGCGGCCCAACGGTCCCAGTTCACGATGTGGAGATCGGTGCCGCAGATCGCGAACGCGGTCACGCGAATGCGGATATCGCCCGGACCGCCGGCGGGTAGCGGAGCCTGAACGCGCCACAGCCCGGGCTCCGGCTTCGTCTTCTCGATGGCCCACATTCGGTCGAGCGTCACTTGGGTCGGTGTGGCGGTCTCGAGGGTCACAGGGTCACTCCTCTCCCTGAGCGCACGGTGAAAGATCCGGCTGGATTATGGGAGAGGAGTGCCCGGAATCAAGCCATTTCACCTCCGGCGCGGAGTCGCGCTAGTACCCTCGGGCGCGGTCGATCTGGTTATGGAGCGGCTCCCCATTGCGGAACCGACGCCAGTTTTCCGCGAAGTCGCGCGCCAAAGGCGGAATCGTGCTCACCCCCGCGATGTGGGGCGTGATCCAGACATCGTCCCTGCCCCGGAGCGGATGATCCGCCGGCAGGGGCTCCTCGCGGAAGACATCCAGGATGGCCGTTCGCGGCTTGCCACGGCCGAGCGCGCGGAGCAACGCAGCCTCCTCCACGGTGCCCCCGCGCGAGACGTTGATGAACGTGGAGCCTGCCTTCATGGACGCGAAGCGCTCCGCGGTCCAAAACGCCTCGGTCTCGGGGGTGAGCGGGAGAAGGCTCACCACCACGTCCGCCCAACCGAGAAGGTCGGGGAGATCCCGTGCCCCTTCCTTGCCCCCCTCTACGGAGGGCCGCCCGTTCTTCCCTCCGCCGCGCCGGACCCCGGCGACGTGCATCTGGAATGCCTTGGCCGTGGCGGCGATCTCGAGACCGATCGCGCCCATGCCGACGACGAGAAGGGTCTTCCCCGCGAGCGACTCCGGCGTCCAACGCTTCCAGGTCCGTTCCGCCATCTGCCGCAACGTCTCGTCCACGCGAAGCGCCCGTGCGAGCAGGTAGCCAAAAACATGCTGCGCGATGCGTTGTGGAAAATCGCCGACCGTGCGCGTGAGGATCACCCCCTCCGTCCACTCCGGACGGAGAAACCAATTCTCCACGCCGGCCCACCCGCTCTGGATCCAGCCAAGCTTAGGGAGCCGGAGGGGAGATTCCGGAGGAGCCCCGGCGCAGAACCAGACGGTCGACTGCTCGAAACCGCGGGCGTCGAGCCTGCACCACGGGAACGGTTCGCCGATCTCCTCCTCGATCGCGCGGGCGAGGCCCTCGGGATCGGAGCTCGTGATGAGGACGCGGTCGCTCACGCGCGCGACACCGCGGTGCTCCTCCCGCCGTTTGTCCGGTCGAGCACGCCTGCGAGAACCTGAAACGTCCGATCCGGCTCGAGCCGTCGCATGCACGCGTGGTGACCCAGCGGGCAGCGGGACCGTCCGTGCACGCCGCAGGGACGGCACCCAAGCTCGATCTCCGCAACGTCGTCCAGGGGACCCTGTCGCGCGAATCCGAATTGGGGCACGGTTCCCCCGAAGACCCCGACAGCCGGGATACCCACCGCGGGCCCTAGGTGGAGCACCGCGGAATCGTTGGACACGACGGCGCGCGCGTGGGCCGCGACGGCGGCAAGCTCGCGAAACGGCAGCGTGAGCGTTATCCCCCGCCCCGAGAGGAGCGGCTCAAGCTCGGCCGCCGCCCGCTCTCCCGGTGATACGGCATAAAGCGACGTCAAGCCGCGCTCCCGCTCGATCCGATCCGCAAGCGCCACGAAATTGCTTGCGGGCCATCGCTTGGTTTCCCACCGCGCCCCCACTCCCATCAGGACGAATCCGCCCGCGAGCGCGCCCCCCGCCTTCACGGCTCCACGCTCGAGCTCCCGATCCGAAAGCGCGCGGCGAAGCCACGGATCCGATGGGCCCGCCGGGTCGAGACCGCAGAGCCCGCGATACGTCCGAAGGAGCGGCGGAACCGGGGCGGGCTTGAGCCAGCGCGCGTACACCATGAGCCGCCGTCGGAGGGCGTACTTCGGAGGCAGTCGATGCTTTACATTGGGAAAGCCCGCCAGGATTCGGGAAGAGCGCCAATTCTGATGGAGATCGAGAATCTCCTCGACGCCGTCCCCGCGCATGGCCTGGATCATATCGCGGAGCGATCCCGAGACGCACGACGTCGCCGACGGCGGTGCGCCGTGGCGCTCGCGGACCGCATAGACACGATCCACGTGCGGATGTCCACGGAGGAGGTCCGCGTATCGCTCCTTGGTCACGAAGAGGACGCGGCGGCTGGAATCCTCCTCCTTCAAGTATCCGGGAACATGCGCGGCGAGGAGCACGTCGCCCAGCGAGGAGAACCGGACGACCGCCGCGGCGCGGCGGTGGGGCACGCGCTAACCCGCCTGGTCCGCTGCGAGCGCGCCAGGAAGGGGGGTGAGAGCGCCCAACGCCTCGCTCTCGGCCAGCCGGAACTGCAGGCGGTGCAGCTTCTGATAGAGGCCGGGGCGCCTCACCAGCTCTGTGTGGGTTCCGGTCTCTACGATCCGCCCCTGGTCCAGGACGAGGATTCGATCCGCGCGCTGGATGGTCGAGAGGCGGTGCGCGATGACGAAGACGGTGCGTCCCTGGAAGAGAACCTCGAGAGCTTCCTGAACCAGAAGCTCCGATTCGGAGTCCAGATTGGAGGTCGCTTCGTCGAGAAGGAGGAGCGCGGGATCCTTGAAGATCGCGCGCGCGATCGCGATCCGCTGGCGCTCCCCCCCTGAAAGGCGCAGCCCTCGATCGCCGACCTTCGTGCCGTACCCCGCCGTCATCTCACGGATGAAGTGATCGGCGTTCGCCGCGAGCGCGGCGCGGCGGACTGCCTCCGGATCCGCGTCGACAATGCCGTAGGCGATATTGCGCTCCACCGTGTCGTTGAAAAGCAAAGGGTCCTGCGTGACGATGCCCATCATCCGACGGAGGGATCCCACGTCGTAGTCCGTCAGCTGGTGACCGTCGAGAAGGATTCGACCCTCCGTGGGATCGTAGAAACGCGCGACGAGGTCCACCAGGGTCGATTTGCCGGCGCCGCTGGGCCCGACGAGCGCCACCACCTCCCCCGCCTCGACCGAGAAGGACACGTCGCGCAGTACCTCGGGCCCGTTCCCATAGCGGAAGCAAACCCGGTCGAATTCGATCCCGTGCTGGATGGTGGACACGGGGCGAGCGCCGGGGCGGCTCACGATGGCCGGCTTGGTGTCGAGAATCCGAAATATGCGAACCGCGGCCGCGAGCCCCTCTTGGAGCGTCGCGTTCACGTTGCTAAGCGACTTCAGGGGGCTCATCAGCTGGAGCATCGCAAAGAGGAAAATGAAGAACTGCTGCGGCTCGAGCGCGTGCTGGAGCAGGATCTCGTGTCCCCCGTACCAGAGAACGCAGGTTGCGGCAACCACCCCGAGGTATTCCGAAACCGGGCCCGCCATCGCCCCGAGCCGCCGCTGCTTGACGAACGCCCGAAAGTAGTCACGCGCGGCATCGGCGAACCGGCGTTTTTCGAACTCCTCCATCGAGAACGCCTTGACCACCCGGATCCCGGTCAGCGTCTCCGTCAGGATCGAGTTCAGGTCCGCCATCCTCTCCTGTGTGATCGTGCTCCGTTTCCGAAGCTTTTTCCCGAGCCAGACGATGAGGAACAGGGAAGGCGGAATCACGATGAGGGAGAGCAGCGCTAGTCGCCACGAGGTCCAGAAGATCCAGAACATGCAGACAAGGAGAAGAAGCGCGCTCTTGATCAGATTGCTGAATCCGGCGGCGAGGGCACCGCGCACGAGGGCAATGTCATTCGTGAGGCGGGAGAGAAGACCACCGGTGCGTCGCGTGTGGAAGAACGAGAGCGACAGATCGTGCAGATGGGCATAGAGCTGATTTCGCAGATCGCGCACAACCGCCTGCTCCACCCAGACCGTCAGCACGCTCTGCAGGTAATCGAAGAGGTTTTTAAGCAAGAACACCACCAAGAGCGCCAGGCAGATCCGTGTCAGGGAGCGAAGCGGATCCCCGGTCAAAAAGAAATGCTCGAACCAGGTACGAAGCGACTGCTTCCACGCCGCGACGCGCAAGGCAAGTCCGCTCCGCGCGCCAGGAGCGTCGTCCGCAGGCAAGACGCTCCGGGCCTTAGGGTCCGTCGCACGCGCCGAGCCGGGCCCCGCGGGGGCCACCACGCCGAGGAGCGCCGACGCCGCGTCCGTTCCAGCGACCGGCGCCGCGTCCGAGGTCCCTGGGCTCACGGTCGCGGAGGGGACGGAACGTGGCGTGAAGAGAATCTTCACGAAAGGGGAGATCATGCCGATCGTAACGCCGCTCGAGAACGCGAAGCCCGCCATGAGGAGGGCCGTGACGATCAGCCTGCCGCGATACGGCCTCAGGTAGCGGAGCAGGCGAATCGAGGTGGTCTCGGAATTCATGGACAGGCCGGTATGGCGCGCATCCTACGCCGCGGGATCGGTTGGATCCGACCCAATCCGATCCAGCCAGTCGAAGTTGCGCACGAACGCTTCGTTGAAGTCGTAACCGCGGGCGAAATCGCTCAGCTTGTCCTTCTCGGTCTTGCCCAGGAGACCCTCGTCCACCAACTGGAAGACAATGGCGCCGAAATCTTCCGTCCGCATGATGCCCCACTGCTCGAAGACCGTCTTGGCCATCGGACCGAACCGCTCCAGCGCGAGGCGCCGGATCCCTTCCAGAAGCTCCTCCCCCGAGACGTGGCGGATTTCTCCCAGGGTCTGGACCGTGAAGTGAACCGCGTCAAGCGTGAACCGATACGCGTTGGCGCGGTAGCGCCCGTGCTTGTGCTCCAGATCCAGAAGCGCGGTCTCAAGATCGGCCGCCATATCAACGCACGTCCCGACGGGTGAGCATGGTGTCGTTTCGAAATCGTTCGAGGGGCTTGTGATGGTCGACATTGTAATGCAGCCCCCGGCTTTCCTTGCGCCTCAGCGCGCAGGCCACCATGAGGTCGGCGACGAGCCCGATGTTCCGAAGCTCGACCAGGTCGCTGTCGAGCCGGTAACGCCAGTAGTCCCGCTCGATCTGGTCGCGCAGGACGCCGACCATCGTGGCCGCGCGCATCAGCCGTTCGTCGCTCCGGACGATGCCCATATAGTCCCATAGCACCCGCCGAAGCGCATCCCAATTATGGTCGAATATCACCTGCTCTTTCGGAGCGATGGCGCCGTTCGTGCGCCAGGCGGGGAGCTTGGGCGGCCGGGCCCGCCCCTCCTCCAGCAGCTGTTCCAAAACGGCGCGCCCCGCTCGCCGCGCGAACACAAGCGCTTCGAGCAGCGAGTTCGAGGCAAGCCGGTTCGCGCCGTGAACCCCGGTGCACGCGACCTCCCCGCACGCGTACAGCGCCGGGATCGCGGTGCGTCCGTCCAAATCGGTCACGACGCCCCCGCAGATGTAATGCGCCGCGGGAACGACCGGGATGGGCTCGTGGAAGACGTCGTACCCGAAGGCACGCACGCGGCTCGTGATGTTCGGAAACCGCTTCTCGAGGAGCCGTCTCCCCAGGCGCGCCATGTCGAGCAGGACGAACTTGTCGCCTCGGCGCTTCATCTCGGCGTCGATCGCCCGCGCCACGATATCGCGCGGAGCCAGGTCACGGAGCCGATGATAGCGATGCATGAAGGGCTTACCGTCCGTGGTGAGAAGCCGCGCCCCTTCGCCGCGGACCGCCTCGGAGATCAAGAACGATTTGGCCTCCGGGTGAAAGAGGCACGTGGGGTGGAACTGAATGAACTCGAGGTTCGCGACCAGGGCCCCCGCCCGGAAGGCCGCCGCCAAACCATCTCCCGTCGCGATGTCGGGATTCGTGGTGTAGAGGTACGCCTTTCCCGCGCCTCCGGTCGCGAGCACCGTGCAGCGCGCGGCGCACGCGCGGATTTTTCCGGTAGCCCGATGAAGCACGTAGGCCCCCCACACGCGGTCCCGCGCGGCGGGGACCTTTTTCCCCGTCAGGTGCTTCGATTCGAGAATCAGGTCGACCATGATGTGATTCTCGAGAATCGAAATCTTGGGGTGCTTTTGCGCGAGACGCAGGAGTGTCGTTTCAATCGCGCGCCCGGTGCGGTCCTTCGCGTGCACGATGCGCCGGCGCGAGTGCCCGCCTTCCCGGCCGAGAGCGAGCGTGCCTCGGGCCTTCGGATCGCGATCGAATCGGACTCCGAGCGAGACCAAGTGCGCGATCTCCCCCGGGCCCTCCTCGACGACCACCCGAACCGATTCCGGATCGCAGAGCCCGGCCCCGCAAATGAGCGTGTCCCGCTCGTGGAGGTCGGGCCGATCGTCCTCGCCAAGCACGGCCGCGATGCCGCCTTGCGCGTAGTTCGTGTTGGATTCGTGCCCCTCACGCTTGGTGACGATGAGCACGCGCGCGAAACGTGCCGCGTGAAGGGCGACGGAGAGCCCCGCGATCCCGCTCCCGACCACCAGGACGTCGCTTTCCAGCTCGTTGGACGATCGCCTCATCGCTCGCTCGCTAGGGGAACCATGGAGCTTAAACGATCCGTGCGACCCTCGCTACCGCGGCGCGGAGCGGACCGAGCGCATCCTCGACGGGATCCAGCGGACCGATTGTGGTCCGAATGACTCTCACGGGCAAATCGATGCGAAGCTCGGGCGGCCAGCGAGGCTCGTCTTTCTCCGTGATCCAAATCTCCTCCGCACCCTCGCGGTGCGCGCGCCCGGCCGATGCCGTGAGCGAGGCTCGGGTCCAGCGGGCGTGATCGGGATAGACCGCGTGGAGGCGAACGTCCGCCCCCGCGGCGCGAACAAAGCGCTCGAGCCTGCCGGGCGCGCCGATTCCGGAGACGAGTGCGATCGGTGCTCCACATCGCAGGCGCTCCCCCGCCGCGGGTTCGCCGACCGGTGTGAGGCACCGAAGGACGCGGGTAAACCGAAGCGAGGGAACCCCGGGCGCGAGCCGGGCGACCCATTCCAAGGTCGCGTCCGGAATCTGATCGTGCGGGTCCTCGAGCAGGAAAACGATCCGAGAGGCTTCGTGGAGCGTCGATGCGGGCCGCCGGAGCGGTCCCGCCGGCAGAAGCTCGCCGTTCCCGGCGGGAAGCCGCGGGTCTAGGACCACCCAAAGCTCGTCCCAACATAGCCGGTCCTGCTCCCAGCCGTCGTCCAGGACCAGAACGCTGGCGCCATAGCCGCTACGGAGCGCGCGGGCCGCCCTCAAGCGGTCCGGGTCCGTGGCTACGACCGCCTTCCGGGGCAGCGCCAAGCGGTGCGCGATCGCTTCATCGCCGTAACGTCCCGTGGACTGCAAGAGTGGGTACCCCGCGAAATCGGGCACGACGCCTCCCTGGCGGGACGGGGTTTCCGCGCCGTGGCCGCGCAAGATGATCGCCGCGCCCGCGCCGGCTTCTGTCGCCTCGAGGGCGAGCCACCGGGCGAGGCTGCTCTTGCCGGCGCCACCCACCGTCACGTTGCCGAGCGCCATCACATGGCACCCCTCCAGCTTTCGGCGCCGGGCGGCCGCACGTCGGCGCGAGAAGGCTGAGCCCCATGCGTAGCCGAGGGAAAGCGGGAGGAGCACCTTGGTCCACGGCAAGGCGGCGGGTTCCCCCGACCACGACGGCTCGAAGAGCCCCGCGATCCCTCTCATGACGTCGCGCCTCAAGGCGCGAGCCCGAAGCGCCCGAGCGCCTCGAGCGAGAGCGCGGCGGATCGCGACGCAACCTCCGCCGCCCGCACCGCGCCCTCCCCCATGCGGCGCATGGTTTCCGGAGTGTCCAGCAAGGTCCGAACGGCCTCGCTCGCCTCCGCGGCATCCTTCACCTCAAGGATCGCACGCTCGCGAGCGAGCGCCTCGACGCCTTCTTGGACCGCGTCCGAGTAGGGTCCCACGACCACCGCGCACCCGCGCGCGGCCGGCTCGAGCACGTTGTGCCCTCCGTACGGGGCGAACGTTCCCCCGACGATCGCGATCCCGGCCGATTCGTAGGCGAGCGGGAGCTCGCCCAGGGTCGCAAGGACCCCCACCCGGGGCGGAGGAGCGGACTTGAGCCGGGCGACCCAGGCGGAGAAGTCCTCTCGTCCGCGGTCTTCCTCGCGGCGGATCGAGATCGGTACGGCGGAAGCCCCGAGCGCGGCGAGCACGCGTTCGGTACCGTCCTTGTGACGCGGCGCCACGACGAGGGCTCGGGCGTCGGGGCGGGCCAGGCTCCGCGCCAGCCCGACCGCGACCTCCTCCTCACCCGGTCTCAAGCTTCCGAACACGACGGTCGGTCTTTCGGCCGGGTCGCGCGGCGCGCCTGCTTGCGGCGGCTCGGCCTTGAGGTCGCCCGTCACCGCGATCCGCGAGGGAGGCACGCCCAGCGAGCGGAACCGTTCGGCGTGACGCTCCGATTGGGCGAGCACCCAGACTCCATCCCCGAAAAGGGCCTGTCCGGCGAGACCCCATCGCAGGAGACGCCGGCGGGTCCGGTCAGAGACCGCGGCGCTGACGAAAACGACGGCGACCGATCGGCGACGCGATTCCAAGATCATATGCGGCCAAATCTCCGTTTCCACGATGTCGACGCGCCGCGGTGCGGCGCTCGCCAGAAAGGAGCGAACGAGCTGCGGCAGGTCGAGGGGCGCGATCCTGGCGATCACCCGATCTCCCAGGTCGCGGCGCGCGCGGGCGAGCCCTCGCTGGGTCCGCGTCGTGAGAAGGAGGGGACCAAGCTGCCCCGCGCCGAGGAGCGCCGTGACCCAGGCGCGCGCGGCCACCACCTCCCCCATCGAGGCGGCGTGGATCCAGACGCGTCCAGCGGCGCCGGCGAGATCCTCGCTCGCGCCAGTGAGCGCCGACCGCCAGGTGCTCTCCGGGCCGCCGAAGCCGCGGATGAGCGGGGCCGCGGCCCCGGCCAGCATCGCCGCGCTCCGGTACGCAAGGAGACCGAGCGGCATCAGGCCGCTCCACCCGATCCGACGAACTCGATCAGGGCCGCGGCGGCACGATCGGCCGCCCCGGGCCCACCCAGCCGTTCGGAGATCCGGGCGAACGCCCGGAGCTGCGCGTCGCGCGCGGCCGGGTCGGTCAGAAGCTTCGCCAGCTCGGCCGCCACGCGAGGCCCCGTCGCGTTCCGCTGGATCAGCTCCGGCGCCGCCCGCGTCCCCGCGACAAGGTTCGCGAGCCCGATGGAAGGAACCTTCACGAGGCGCTTGGCGATTTCGTAGTTGACCCATCCGGTCTTGTACACGATCACCTGGGGCACGCCCAGGGCCGCCGTCTCGAGCGTTGCGGTGCCGGACGCGACCACCGCGACATCCGCCCCACGAACCAGCTCCTTCGCATCGCCGCGCCAGTGGTGCGGCATCAGAATATCCCAGAGGGCGCGGATCTCCGGAGTGCGGAGCGCAGCCGTCACCTGGCCCGCGTCGCTCACCGCCGCCCGCACCCGGCCGCCCAGCTGCGCGATAACGCGAGCCGCCCCGTCGAGCATCGGAGCCAGATGCCGGCGCACTTCATCACGCCTGCTCCCCGGGAGAAGCGCCACCAGTTGCTCCCTGGGATCGAGCCCGAGCATCTCTTTCACCTCGGCCCGGCGCTCGGGCTGGGGATGGAGCGCGCCCGCGGGATGCCCGACCCACCGCGCGGCGGCCCCTCCCTCCTCGAGGAGCGCCGATTCGAAGTCGAACAGGAGCAGCGTGAGATCGACGTCCTCGCGCAGCCGGCGGATTCTTCCGCGACCCCACGCCCAGATCTGAGGGCAGACGTAGTAGACCACGCGATTCCCCATCCGTTTCGCGGCACGCGCGAGCGCAAGGTGAAGCCCGGGCGAATCGATCGGGATGAAGACGGCGTCCGGGTGGGCGGCCAGGAGACGGAGCAGCCCGCGGCGGGCGTTGTGGATTTCGGGAAGGCGGCCGAGGATGGAGGCAAAGCCCATAACGGCGATCGATTCCATGGACGCGATCGTTTCGAGCCCGGCCTCGCGGAGCATGGGGCCGCCGATTCCCGTAGCCTGAAACGACACGCCCCGCGCACGGAGGGCGGCCAAGAGGTCGGCCCCGAGGCGGTCCCCGGAGGGCTCGCCCGCGGACACGATGAGAAGCGGGAACTTCAGACGGGCAGATCCAGCGGCATGTTCCGTACCGCCTGGGCCCGCACTTCCTCCGCGACCCCGAGCGCTCGGAGCGCGACCTCGGTCTCCTCCCAGGAGCCCTCCGGCTCGCGCGCCATCGCGAGGAAGTGCGTGAGCTCCGACTCGAGCGGGTCGCGCGACTCGACGCGGACCTCGAGCGGCCGGATGCGGCGGAGCAGGTCCTCGGGCGCGTTGGGATCCGGGGGCTTCAGCTCATACGCCTCGACGCTCCGGTTCAAGCAATCGACCGAGACGTATTCGTTCGCCTCGAAGAAGCGGATCTTGCGCACTTTCTCGCGCGACACCCGACTCGCCGTCAGGTTCGCCACGCACCCGCTCGCGAACGTGAGGCGCGCGTTCGCGATATCGATTCGCGGGGTCAGGACCGGCACGCCGACCGCACGCACGTCCGTTACCTCGGACCGCGTGATCCAGAGCGCGAGGTCCAGGTCGTGGATCATGAGGTCGAGGATCACGTCGACGTCGATCCCCCGGGGCACGATCGGAGCCAGTCGATGTGCCTCGATGAATCGCGGCGCCCTGAGGTGCGGCCGGACGGCCTGGACCGCGGGATTGAAGCGCTCGACCTGTCCCACGAAGAGCGCGCGCTTCTGCGCGCGAGCGGCGGCGAGCATCGCGGCGCCCTGCTCCGCGGTCTGGGCCATCGGTTTCTCCACGAGGACGTGGAGCCCGCGCGAGAGGCAGTAGAGCGCGAGGTCGGCGTGCCGCGGCGTGGGCGCCGCGATGGACACCACGTCGACGCGGTCCGCCAGCTCCTCCAGGGTCCCGAACGACTCGAGGCCCAGCTCTCGTTCGGCCCGCTCCCGCGCGACCGGATCGGGATCGAATCCCCCTACGAGCGTGGCCCCCTCGATCTTGGCCCAGGCGCGCACGTGATGGCTGCCGAGGTGCCCGACCCCGACCACCCCCACGCGGAGCCGGCTCACCGCACGATGCCTCGCTCCGAGCTGCGTACGAACTCGATGAATTCGTGGATCTCGGGATAGGGCTTCAGGTCCCGCGCGATCCGCGAGAGCGCCTGGGACACGTTGAGCTGAGACCGGTAGAGGATGCGATACGCGCGCTTGAGCTCCAGGCGCACCTCGGCAGGGATGCCGCGGCGGTCCATTCCGACCGAATTGAGCCCGCACGCGCGGAGGGGATTGCCCGCCACTTTGACGAACGGCGGCACGTCTTGCGGCACGCGCGACGCGCCTCCCACGAACGCGTGGCATCCGATCGTTACGAATTGATGCACCGGGGTCATGCCGCCGATGATCGCGTAGTCGTCCACCCGCACGTGGCCGCCGAGATTCACGGCGTTCGCGAGGATGACGTGATTTCCGATGAGGCAATTATGGGCGATATGCGTGTAGGCCATGAGCAGGACGTGATCCCCGACGATCGTGGATTCGCGCTCCTCCGTCGCGGCATGGATCGTCGCGTACTCGCGCACGATCGTGTCGTGCCCGATGACGACTTCCGTCGGCGCACCTCGAAACTTGAGGTCCTGAGGGATGTTGCCGATCACGGCCCCGTGATGCACCTGGCAACGAGGCCCGATCGTGGTCCTGCCTTCGAGGATCACGTGGAGCCCCACCTGCGTCCCTTCACCGAGCCGTACCCGCGGCCCGATGTAGGCGAACGGCCCGATCACCACGCCCGGGCCTAGTTCGGCCCCCTTGGCCACGATCGCCGTAGGATGGACCGCGGGCGGCGTGTCGTGCGGCTCGGGGAACGGAACGACCGCGCCCGGGACGCGCGCCCAGGTGCCGGTGAGCCCGTCCGCTTCAGGAATCGCGATCGACAATGCTTGAGAGAAGCTCTGCTTCCGCGACGAGGTCTCCATCGACGTAGGCCTTCCCCTCCATCTTGCAGATCCGTGATTTCAGGCGAAGGAGCTTCAGCTCAAATCGGAGCTGGTCACCGGGCCGGACCGGTTTCCGGAATTTGGCCCGGTCGATTCCGATGAAGTAGACCAGCTTCTCCTTCGGTTGGTACGACGAGTTTAAGAGCAGAACCCCGCCGCATTGCGCCATCGCCTCGATAATGAGCACCGCGGGCATGATGGGGTGGCCGGGGAAATGGCCCACGAAAAAGGGCTCGTTGATTGTGACGTTCTTGATCCCGACGACGCGGTTCTCCTCGAGGCTCAGGATCCGGTCGATGAGCAGGAAGGGATACCGGTGCGGCATGATCTTCATGATGGCGTTGATGTCGAGTTGGAGCGATTTGCGCGCGCCGGACGCGCCGCGGGCGCCGTTTCCCTTGCCGGCACGACCGGCCTTCTCGGGTCGCTCCGTCGCGGCCAGCCGCTGGACAAAACGCACGTTGGTCGCGTGACCGGACTTGATCGACACGAAATGTCCGAGCGCGGGCCGACCCAATAGATAGAGATCGCCGATGAAATCCAGGATCTTGTGGCGCACGAACTCATTGTCGAACCGGAGCGGCTCCTGGTTCAAGATCCCGGTCGGCTGGACCACCACGGCGTTCTGCAGGGTGCCGCCCAGGATCATTCCCCGCGCCCGGAGCGCGTCCACGTCGCGCTGGAGCACGAACGTGCGCGCCGGCGCGATCTCGCGGATGAAGACGTCGCGGTCGATGTCGTAGGTGGCGTGCTGGGTCCCCAAATAGGCATCATCGTATTCGATCGTGAATGTGATGCGCAGCCCGTCGTGTGGAAGCCCGACAAGCACCACTCCGTTTTCTTCATAGCGCACCGGCTCGCTCACGCGGAAGTAGCGCCGCGGGACGTGTTGGTCCACGAGCCCGGCCTCCTGGAACATGCGAACGTAGGGCGCGGCGCTGCCGTCGCGCGGCTCAGCGGGTTCCTTGGAGGTGAGAGCGATGACGAGGTTATCGATCTCGAGCCCCGCCGCCGCGGCGAGGATGTGCTCCACCGTGTGCACCTCGGCGTCGCCGCTCTTCAAGATCGTGCGCCGCATCTCCTCGGTGTCGGCGCATGCGTACCGTGGCGAGACAGGGATCTCCGGCGCGCCGGGCAGGTCGAGCCGGACAAAACGAATTCCGGAATTGGCAGGAGCCGGGCGGAATTCCACCCGGCAGGGCTGCCCAGTGTGGAGACCGACCCCCTCGAACGAGATGGGTTTCGCGATCGTGCGCTGGTTGGGCGTGCTCACCGCGGCTCTTTGGAACCCTCGAGCTCGTCCACGCGGCGTTTCAGCCGGCGCACCGTCTGGATGAGCTCGGGCAAATTCCGGATGCTCGCCTCGATGCGCTTCGCTTGCCGGAGCGGCATGGCTGGGTAGCCGAACATGCGCTCCCCGGCCTTGACCGACTTGGAGACGCCCGATTGGGCGCCGACGGACGCGCCGTCCCCGATCTCAATGTGCCCGACGATGCCGACCTGTCCCGCGAGCACCACGTGGTCTCCGAGCACGGTGCTGCCCGAAATGCCCACCTGAGCCACGATGATGCAGTTCTCGCCGACCTGGACGTTGTGAGCGATCTGCACCAGGTTGTCGATCTTGCTGCCCGCCCCGATACGGGTGGTTCCGGTCGTCGCTCGGTCGATGGTGACGTTGGCGCCGATCTCGACGTCGTCCTCGACGACCACGTTCCCGACCTGGGGAAGCTTGCGATACACGTCGCCGTCGCGGACGAACCCGAACCCGTCGCTTCCGACAACGGTCCCGGAGTGGACGATGACCCGGTCGCCGAGGACGCACTCCTCGCGAACCGTCACGTTCGGGTAGAGCAGTATCTCGTCCCCGAGCCGTGCGCGCGCACCGACGTAGCAGCCCGCGTGCACGATCGCGCGTGCGCCGATGGAGGCGCCGCGCTCGATCACCACGTACGGGCCGATCGACGCGTCCTGGGCGACGTAGGCTTCTTCCGAGACCACCGCGGTCGGATGCACGCCGGCGCACGGACGCTCGGCCTCGCCGGCGAAGAGACGAATCGCCTTGAGGAAGGCCAGGTAGGGATTTGGATTCTGGATGAGCGGCTTTCCGATGTTCCGGTGGTTCTCCGAAACGATGATCGCGGAAGCCTGGGTTTGATCGAGATAGGATTCATACCGCGGATTCGCCAGAAACGTCAGGTCGCCCTCGCGGGCTTCGCGAATGCCGGCGACGCCCGTAATCTCGACGGAGCCATCGCCGACGACCGTGCCGTCGATCGCCTTCGCGACCGCCTCCAGCGTGACCTTCATGGTTACTCCCCTTGAATCGGTTCGCGCCCCGCTTCGGGGACCCGCTACTGCGATCCACCCGAAGTGGCTGGAGCCGCGGTCGGCACTCCGCCCGAATCTTCCTTCCGGAGCTGGTCCAGAACCCGATCCGTGAGATCGAGCGACTTGTCGCCGAAGATGATGTTGCCGTCCGCCGCGTCCAAGATGATCGAGTAGCCTTCACCCGAACCAATGGTCGAAACTATCTTGTGCACGCGATCGACGATTGGTTTCAGATACTGCTCGTTCAGCTTCGAAACAGAACCCTGGGGACCCCAGTTCTTTTGAACGAAGGCGTCGTAGTCGGCGATCTTTTTCTGTAGGGCCTGGTTTTGCTCGTCGCGCTTCGCCTCACTCAGCCTTTTTTTCCTTCGCGGTCTTGGTGAGCTCCTGAACCTCCCGGTTGAACGACTTCTGGGCCTCTTGCGTGCCCGCATACTCGGCAAAGATGCGCTCGGAGTCAATGAAGCCGATTTTCAGATCCGCCGCCACAGCGGGGCGCGAAACGGTCAGGCAAAGTACAGAGACGGCCCAGACTACCGTACCCCATGCCCGCTGTCGAGTCATATGCTAATCCCTTCTGCTAGAACGTGTTACCCAACTGGAAATGGGGCTCCCAACGGGGCCCATCCTCGCGGTCCAGACCGTAGCCTACATCGAAGCCGATCCTTCCCAAGGCGGGTACCTCGAGGCGGACCCCGAAGCCGATGGATTTCCTAAGATCACCAAGGTCCAAATCCCGCGTCGAGTTCCAGGTATTCCCGGCCTCGAAGAAGAACAGCCCGTGGAGTGGGTCCGCTATTGGAAATTGAAGCTCGCTGGTCACCACGAGCATCGTTTTGCCCCCTGGGTAACGGTCCAGGACATCGCCCGTTAGCGGGTTTCGGATCACGTTGGCCCGGGGAACGACGTAGTAATCCGGATAACCCCGTAGGTAATCGACGGTAGTCCCGCCGAGCCGGAAGCGCTCGTAATCGGGGACCTGCCCTCCCCCGAGGAATCCGGTCTTCCCGCGCAGCATGAGCACCAAGGGACCGTCGAGGCGGGTGTAGGTCTTGTTCTCGAACGTCTCCTTGTAGAACGACTCCACGCCGCCAAGGAGACCGCCCGCGACCTCATTGGTCAGCAGTATCTTCGATCCCCGCGACGGGTAGAACGGGTTATCGGTGCTGTTGCGGCTGAACGTCAGGGTGACGCTGCTCACGCGTCGCGGCCACTGGGTCGTGCGTAGGGTTTGTAGATTCGACGGCTCCCCGACCCGTGGAGCGATGAAATCGCTGAGCGTCACGTCGCGGAGATCGTACGAGATGATGCCGCGGGTATAGTCCGGCCAGCGGAGCGGACGCCCGAGGCGTATGCCGCCGCCGACATCCTTTCGCCGATAGAAATCGAGGTCGCGCCGCGTATTAAAAACATCGAAGCCGATGGAGAGCGGGGTGTCCCGGAACCACGGCTCCGTGAACGAGAGCTGCAGGTCGTTTCTCCTTCCACCACGCTCGAGGCGGATGTTGACGTTCTGACCGTTGCCAAAGAGATTGTTGTGCCCCAGCTCGACGAAGCCCGTCAGCCCCGATTGGCTGGAGTACCCGGCGCCCGCGCTCGCCGTGCCGGTCTGTTTCTCCTGCACCTTGAGCGTCAGGTTGATATCCGCGCTGTCCCCCGTGGGCTCGTAATCGACGTTCACGTCCTGGAAGAACCCGAGCCCAAAGATGTCGCGCTGGGTCCTCATGAGCGCGGAGCGCCGGAAGGTGTCTCCGGGAAAGACGGTCGCCTCGCGCCGGATGACGTTTTCCTTGGTGCGCGTGTTTCCGACTATCTCCAGGCTGGCGACCCGGGAGCGCGAGCCTTCGGTGATCTGGAAGACCACGTCCACGGCGGAGTCGCGATCGGTCATCTTGGGCTCGATCGAGAGGAAGAGGTAACCCTGCTCCTGATACATCGTGTAGGCGTTTTCGAGGGTCTTCTGAATCTGCGCCTCGTTGTAGATCGCGCCGGGCTTCGTCACGGTCGATGCCGTGAGCGCCGGGGTCGGAACGGAGGTATTGCCGCTCCAGGAAATATCGCCAAACTGATACTGGGGGCCCTCGCGTAGGAACACGTGGAGAATGACCCCCGAACCCTCGGGGGTATCCGCCGGCACGATCGAGTCCACGTCCGCGTCCTTGTGTCCCCGGGTCCGCATGTAGAGTCTCAGCTTGGTTTCGTCCTTATCGCGCCGCTCTGGCTTGTAGGCTCCGCTTCGGAGAAAGCCCGGAGTCTTGCTTTCCATCGCCTTGGCGAGCGCCTCGGGCTTCATCGTCTGGTTCCCGTGGAAGACGATCCCCCGGACCTTCACCTTGGACCCCTCCTGCACGTCGAAGACGACGCGCATGGCTCCCGCGCCGGACGGCTCCGTGCGTGTAACGACCCTGGCGTGCGCGTACCCCTCTTCGCCGTAGGCTGCCTCGATTTTTCGTGCGTCCAACTCGAGCGTCCCGGCGTCGAGCAGCTGTCCCTCGGCAACGGTGAGCTTGCCCTTGAGCGTTGAGGCTTCGATCTTCTTCGCGCCCCGGAAGACGATTTCCTTGACCCGCGGCCGCTCGGAAACGTGAATCGTGAGCGCGACGCCTCCGTCAGTCGTAGGCGCGTCGCTCACGGTGACGTCGGTGAATAACCCCGTGGCGAATAGCCGACGGACGCCGCTGCGAACCTCCTTCGGGTCATAGGGCTGACCGGGGGCGAGACCGAAGGTGCGGACCACAACCACGGAATCGACGTTGATGAAACCGGTGGCCGCGATGCTGCGAATGACGGCGCCCGGGCCGGAGCCTCCCGGAGCGGACATAGAGTCCGGGACCTGCGCGCTGGCGGGTGGAGCCGGGAGAGAATCGGGAGCTTCTGCGCGGGCACGCGGCGCCGATGCAAGGAGCAGAACCATCGCGGCTAGGATCGCGGCGGGGACGGCAAGACGCGAAACGCCGCCGGGGCGATTTCTCCCCGGCGGACATGGGTTCCGCTCGCTTCTGCGTGGAGCCTTCGTGGAATGCCTCAAGAGGCGAAAATCAATTCATCACCCCGGCGGGAGACCAAGACGTCGCTGCCCTCCTTCAGCTGACCACGAAGCACGTGCTCTGAGAGCGGGTCCTCGATGAGCTTCTGGATGCTGCGTTTGAGCGGGCGCGCGCCCAACGCCTCATCGAAGCCCTTCTGGATGAGCAGATCCACCACCTCATCCTCGAAGTTCAGCGTGATCCCGTTTCCCTTCATGCGGTCCGAGACTTGGCCGAGCAGGATCTTGGTGATCGAGCCCATCTGCGGCCGGTCGAGCGCGTGGAACACAATCATTTCGTCGATCCGGTTCAAGAACTCCGGATTGAACACTCGTTTTACCTCATCCATGATCGCGTTCTTCATGGTCGCGTAGTTCGACCCGCCCTCCCGATCGGTGAACCCCAGGCCCCGGCCCCCCTTGATCTGCCGCGCCCCCAGGTTCGAAGTCATGATGAGAACGGTGTTTTTGAAATCCACTTTCCGGCGCAGGCTGTCGGTGAGCTGCCCGTCGTCCAACACTTGGAGAAGGATGTTGAAGACGTCGGGGTGGGCCTTCTCGATCTCGTCGAGCAGGACGACCGAGTAGGGTTTCCGCCGCACCTTTTCGGTGAGCTGCCCGCCCTCCTCATGCCCGACATACCCCGGTGGGGCGCCGATGAGCCTGGAAACGGAGAATTTTTCCATATATTCCGACATATCGATCCGGATCAGGGCGTCCGGGTCGTCGAAAAGGAAGCGCGCCAGCACGCGCGCCAACTCGGTTTTCCCGACCCCCGTCGGTCCCAGGAAGATGAACGAGCCGATCGGGCGGCGCGGGTCGCGGAGGCCTGCGCGATTCCTGCGTATCGCGCGGGATACCGCGGCGACCGCCTCCTCCTGGCCCACGATCGATTTCCGCAGCTCCTCCTCCATCCGGAGCAGCTTCTCCGATTCTTTCTCCTCGAGCCGCGCGATCGGGATTCCCGTCATGCGGGAGATCACCTTCGCGATCAGGTCGACATCCACGAGCGCTTCTTTCTCGTGCTTGATCTCGGTCCAAGTCTTCTTGTGCTCCCGAAGCTTCGCCCGCAGATCCTTCTCCTTGTCGCGGAAGCGGGCCGCCTTCTCGAACTCCTGCTGCTGGATGGAGGCTTCCTTCTCCTTGGCAACTTCCTCTACCTGCTTCTCCAGCTCCCGGACCTCGGTCGGGATCGCGGAAATGCTGAGCCGCGCGCTCGCGCCCGCCTCGTCGATGACGTCGATCGCCTTGTCCGGGAGGAAGCGATCGTTGATGTACCGGTCGGCGAGCTTCACGGCCGCGACGATCGAGTCGTCGGAGTACTTGGAGCCATGGTGCGCCTCGTACTTGTCACGGAGCCCGCGGATGATCTGGATGGTCTGGTCGACCGTGGGCGGGTCAACCATGATGGGCTGGAATCGCCTCTCCAGCGCGCCGTCCTTCTCGATGTACTTCCGGAATTCGTCGAGGGTCGTCGCGCCGATGCACTGCAGCTCGCCCCGCGCGAGCGCGGGCTTCAGCATATTGGAGGCGTCGATCGCTCCCTCGGCGCCGCCGGCGCCGACGATCGTATGCAGCTCGTCGATGAAAATGATCGTATCCTTGGACTCGCGGATTTCGTTCATCACAGCCTTCAGACGCTCCTCGAACTGCCCGCGATACTTCGTACCCGCCACCACGGCGGCAAGGTCCAGGGTGACGATCCGCTTGTCCTTGAGCGTCTCGGGGACCTTGTTCTCCACGATCCGCTCGGCCAGCCCTTCGGCGATCGCGGTCTTCCCGACCCCCGGTTCGCCGATCAGGATCGGGTTGTTCTTCTTGCGCCGGGAAAGGACCTGAATGACGCGGTCGATTTCGGGCTCGCGTCCGATGATCGGATCCAGCTTCCCGTCCCTGGCCAGTGAGGTGAGATCCCGGCCGAACTGGTTCAGTGCGGGCGTCTCGACCTTGCCCTCGCGCTCCGGTTGCGACACGGACGGCGTCCCTCCCAAGAGCTTCAGCGTCTCCTCACGGACCTTCTTCCGGTCGACGCCGAGCTCGAGCAACACGCGCGCGGCGACGCCTTCGCCTTCGCGTATGAGCCCGAGGAGGAGATGCTCTGTGCCGACGTAGTTGTGGCCCAGCTGCCGCGCTTCGTCGACGCTCAGCTCCAAAACCCTCTTCGCGCGCGGCGTGAACGGGATCTCGCCGATCGTGAGCGTCCCACCGGTGGACGAAACCATGCTCTCCACCGCTTGACGGATCGCGTCCAGGTCGAGCCCCAGGTTGTTCAGCACGGTCGCCGCGATTCCCTCCCCTTCGCGGATGACCCCCAGGAGGAGGTGCTCCGTGCCGATATAGTCGTGCTGAAGGCGCGCGGCCTCCTCGCGCGCGAGGTACATCACCTTCCGCACGCGTTCTGTAAATTTGTCATGCATGGATCAGGCCTCCGAATCCGTATTCAATTGCTCACAACCGGGACCGAGCCTCCCTCACCGAGAAGCCTCCGGATATATTCCGCTCTCAAGATATTTCGCTCGCGCTGCTCGAGCTCACGCCCCACCGTGATTTGAAGATGCGCCGGCTGCGATCGCACCAGAAGCTCGTTCAATGTCTGCACACTCGCCAGGCCCTCGATCCGGAGCGCGACCCCGAAGCGAACCGCGGAAGAAAGGTTGACCACCTCCTGAGAGGAAATCACCCGACTGTGACGAAGGGTGCCGTAGGCGCGCCAGATCTTATCCTCAATTTGAACTCTTGCGTCCTTCAGGAGCTCATCGCGCGCCCGCTGCTCCGAATCGATGATCTGTTTCGTGACGCGCTCCAAGCTGTCGATCGTCTCCCGCTCGTTCTGCCCGAGGGTCGTCTGGTTCGAGATCTGGAAGAAATTTCCCATGATCTGCGAGCCTTCGCCGTAGAACCCCCGAACCGCGAGGCCCACCTGGGTGATGCCTTGCAGCACGCGTCCAATCTGTTTCGTCAGCACGAGCGACGGAAGGTGAATCAGCACGGAGGCTCGCATCCCGGTACCGACGTTGGTCGGGCACGCGGTCAGATATCCCAGCTCGTCACTGAAAGCATAGTCCAGGTCCTGAGCCAATTCATCATCGATAGCATTCACCGACTCCCACGCGGAGCGGAGCTGAAATCCCGAGGCCAACGCTTGAAGCCTCAGGTGGTCCTCCTCGTTCACCATCGCGGAGATGCTCTCGTCAGGTAGCACGAGAAGGCCGCGCAGCTTCCCGTTGTCCGCCAAGTCATGACTGATCAGATGGCGCTCGACGAGGAACTGGCGGTCCAGCGGCGTCAGCTCGCGCATTTCGAGCGCGAGCGATTGCGTAAGCGCCGGCGTCTTCCGGACCGCGGACAGAACGCTCGAGTAAACCCTGGCCAGCTGCTCTTCCCGAGCCCGGTGCGTGAACGGCACGCCCGCGAGGTTCCGGGCCAGGCGTACGCGCGTGCTCAGGACCACGTCCGAGGCCGGTCCCGATCCATCCAACCAGCGCCCGAGCGACGCGGACAATCCCGTGAGCTTCACGCCGCGCCCCCTTCGACGGCCCGGACGTCGTTCGCCTCGAGCTTCCGGATCTGATCCCTCAAGCCGGCGGCGGCCTCGAAATCCTCTAGCTCCACCGCCTTTTGCAACTGCTCGTGTAAACCCTGCACTTCCCGCCGCAAGGCCACGCGCGCGGCATCCCGCACGGGGGTCTTCCCCACGTGCTTGGTGCTGCCGTGCACCCGGCGCAAAAGCGGGCGAAGCTGAGAGCGGAAGGTCGGATAGCACTCCGAGCAACCGAGCCGGCCCGACTCCTTGAAATTGGAATAGACCAGGCCGCACTTCGGGCACTGCACGCGCCCGACGCGGGCCTCCTCCGCTGATCCGGGCTGCTCCACCATCCCGGCCAAGAGATCCCCGACCGAGAACTTCGTCTTGACGAGCGGCACGTGGTAGCCCTTCTCCTCCGCGCACTTCTCGCAGACGTGGTATTCGGACTTCTTGTTGTTGACGATCTCGGTGAAATGAACCACCGCCGGTCGCTTACCGCAGATTTGACACTGCATGGTTTCCTTTCGGGGGCCAACCCCCCGACTAATTAGATGCGACCCGCCTCAATTCTAATCGGCCTTAGATATCCATCCTCAAGGGCAACCACCCGACCCGCCGATTTCGCCACATCCGGGTTATGTGTTGCAATGACAATGGCTTGCTGTTCCTGTGACCGATAACGCTCAAAGATTTCCATGAGGGAAGCCGAAGCCCGCCTGTCCAAATTCCCCGTGGGCTCGTCCGCGAGAAGGACCGCTGGCCTCATATGCAAGGCGCGAGCCACCGCGACGCGCTGCTGTTCGCCTCCAGAGAGCTCACCCGGCTTGTGCTCTGCACGCCCGATCAACCCGAGATCGCGCAAAAGGCTCTCCGCACGCTCGCGCGTCGCTGCCCGCGGCGCGCCCGCCACCCAGCCCGCCATCATCACGTTTTCGAGCGCTGTAAACTCGGGTAAGAGTTGGTGGAATTGGAACACGAACCCTACCGCACGTGCCCGGAGCCGCGAGCGGCCCGCTTCATCGAGCCGGGAGAGGTCCTCCCCAGCGACGCTCACGGAGCCGGCTGTCGGCCGATCCAGCCCTCCCAGAAGGTGAAGCAGCGTGGATTTTCCGGACCCCGACGCGCCGACCACCGCCACCACCTCGTGGTAGGTCTTCGCGAGCCCCCTGGCCTCGAGCGCGGGCGGCCTGGGAACGGCCTCATTCATACCGGATCGACTCCACGGGGGCAAGCCTCGCGGCTCTCCACGCCGGATAGAGACTGGCCAAAAAGCAGAGCGCCGTGGCCGCGACCCCTACCAGCGCGAAATCGGTCCACTCGATCTTGACGGGCAGCGTGTCGATGAAATAGATCTCGCCGGGAAGATGGAGCAGCTTGTAGCGGCCCAGCGCGAAGGACACGGCCCAACCTACGATGAGCCCGATCGTCGTCCCGCCGATCCCCACCAGGGTACCCTGCAGAAGGAAAATGCGCATGATCCCCCGTGGCGTGACTCCCATCGTGCGTAGAACCCCGATATCGCGGCGCTTCTCCAGCACGAGCATCACGAGGCTGGAGACGATGTTCACCGTCGCCACCAGAACGATGAGGATCAGGATCGTGAACATGACCGCCTTTTCGATTTTCATCCAGGAGAAGAGATTCCGGTTCAAGTCGATCCAGTTCGTCACCCGGTAGTCCGTGCCCAGCTTCGCTTCCAGCCCGCGCGCGACTTCCCGCGCGCGGAACATGTCGGGAATCCGAAGCTCGTACCCCGTCACGTCCCGGCCCAGCTCGAAAAACTCGCGCGCCGTATCGATCCGGACGATCCCGAAGGAGGAGTCGTATTCGTAGAGGCCCGAGCGGAAGATGGAGCTGACCCGCAGGCGTTTCACCCGCGGAATCCCTCCGAAAAGACCTCCCGGCTCCTCGCTCGGCAAGCTGATCAGAATCACGTCGCCGCGGGAGACCCGGAGCCGGACGGCCAGCTCCTCGCCGAGCCCGATTCCGGGCAGGTCGCCTCCGTCCAAGGCGGAGTCCGCGGGCGAGAGGTGCGACATGATGTCGGTCACCCTCGCCTCCTCGGAGGGCTCGACCCCCTTCATCACCATTCCGTCCACGCTGCTTCGCGAGGCCACCATGACCTTGCCGTAGACGAATGGGGCGACGGCCGCCCCGGGCGCCGCCTCGGCGACTCTTTGGACGAGCGAATCGCTCGGTTGGACCGGGCGGTCGTCAGCGGAGAGGACGGCGATGTGCGCGTTCGTCCCGGCGATCCGCCGCTGAACCTGATCCTCGAAGCCGTTCATGACCGAGAGGACGATCGTAAGCGCGGCGACGCCGACGAACACGCCACCCGAGGCGAGGATGCTGATCAGGGTGATGAAGCTCAGCCTGCGCTTGGAGCGAAGGTACCGCGACGCGACGATCCAGACGAATCCCATGGAAACCTCCGCGGCGGCGTTAGCCGCGCGCGGCCGCCCCGCTAACCCTCATTCCCGTCCTCGGGGCGCATATGCGGGAACAGGATCACGTCGCGGACGGATCGGGAATCGGTGAGGAGCATCACCAGCCGGTCCACACCGATGCCGACGCCGCCGGTCGGGGGCATCCCCATTTCCAGCGCGCGAAGGTAGTCGGTGTCCAGCATCTGCGCCTCCTCGTCGCCGCGCTCCCGAAGCTTCCCCTGCTGTTCGAAGGCGCGCCGCTGTTCGAGCGGATCGTTTTGTTCGGAGAACGCGTTCGCCACCTCCATCCCGGCCACGATCAGCTCGAACCGCTCAACCACGTCGGGGTTCCCGCGCTTCGCTTTCGCGAGCGGCGAGGTCTCGCGCGGGTGGTCGACCAGGAACGTGGGGTTCCTGAGCTCCGGCTGGACCTTCACCGAAACGATCTCGTCCAGGATGCGTCCGTAACCGAAGGCGGGGTCCAGGCCGACGTGGGCCCCTCGCGCGAGGTCGCGGAGCGAGCGCTCGTCGGAGGGAAGCTCGCTCACACCGAGACCCCTCTGGGCTGCCTCCCGGATGGTGAGCCGGGGCCATGGCGGGGTGAAGTCGATCGGTGTTCCGTCAAAGGGAACCGTGAGACCAGCGTGGACTGCCTTGACGGTCTCGACGAGCATAGCCTGGGTCGACTCCAGCATGTCCTCGTAGTCCGCGAACGCTTGGTAGAACTCGAGCATCGTGAATTCCGGATTGTGGGTCCGGTCGATTCCCTCGTTGCGAAAATCCTTGGATATTTCATACACCCGCTCGAGCCCACCCACGATCAAGCGTTTCAAGTAGAGCTCGTCGGCGATGCGCAGGTAGAGCTTCATGTCGAGCGCGTGATGGTGCGTCACGAACGGCCGCGCCGACGCGCCGCCGTAGACCGGCTGGAGCGCCGGCGTTTCGACCTCGAGGAAGCCGCGCGACTCGAGCGACGCGCGGAGCGAGCGAATGATGGCGGCGCGGGCGCGGAACACCGCGCGCACCTCGTCGTTCACGATGAGATCCGTATAGCGCTGGCGGTACCGGATTTCGACGTCCGTCAGACCGTGCCACTTCTCGGGGAGCGGCCGGAGCGATTTGGCGAGCAGCTCCGCGCGCTCCGCCCGGATCGTGATCTCTCCGGTCTTGGTGACGAAGACGGTTCCTTCCACCCCCACCCAATCCCCGAGATCCAAGTCCATGGCCTGGGCGAACGCGTCGGGCCCGAGAACGTCCTCGCGAAGATAGATCTGCTGAAGACCCTCCCGATCCTTCAGGTGCGCGAACGCTGCCTTACCGTGCCCACGCTTCGTCATGAGCCGCCCCGCGAATCGGACCCGCTCGCCCGATTGTTCGAGCTCGGTGTGGCGCGCCTGGATCGCGGCGGAACCGTGGGTGACGTCGAAGCGATAGGCGTAGGGTTGGATTCCGCGCTGGACCAGTGCGTCGAGCTTGCTGCGGCGCGTCTCTTGGACGGACACGTTTCTCCGGGGCGCGAGATCTCTCCCGGCGGCCGGCAGGATGCCGGTGCGGGGCGTGGTCGGGGGATTCTAGGAACGGGCGAAACCGCGGTCAAGGATGGAAGCGCGCGGCATGGGACGCGGGCGTCCCTTCAGCGGCGGGATCTCTTGGAGATGCGCCCCCGCCCCCCGGCAGGAACGAGGACCTCCGGCGAGTCCTCGGGCTCTTGGACACGCTCGCGGCGGGTCCCGCAGGAGGGGCAGTGGTCCCAATTCGGGTCGACGCGGCGATCGCATTTCAGGCAGGTGGTGGCGATCGTGTGTCCGCAGTGCGGGCAGAAATGGTACTCCGACGCGACCGGCTCGTGACACGCGGGGCAGAGCCGCGCTGTCTCCTCTTCGTAGTACACCACTCGTCGCAGCTCCTCCAGGCTCGTCTCGCCCGCGAGCACCTTGGCCAGCCCGTCCTCGCCGATGGGGGTCATGCCGGCCTGGACGGCTTCGGCGCGGATCATCGACTCTGCCGCCCCGGCCGCGATCAATCTCCGGATCGGATCGTCCAGCTCCAGAACCTCAAAGATGCCGGTCCTGCCCCGGTACCCGCTCTGGCCGCAGTACTCGCAGCCGACAGGCCTGTGGAGCGCGACGTTCTGCGCCTCGCGTGTCGAAATGCCCAGAATCCTGAGCTCGTCTCCCGCCGGAACGTATTGATCCTTGCATTTCGGGCAGAGGAGCCGCACGAGCCTCATCGAAATCACGCTGTTAAGACTCGACGCCACCATATAGGGCTGGAGCCCCAGATCCACGAGACGGGTCACGGCCGACGGAGCGTCGTTCGTGTGCACGGTGGAGAGAACGAGGTGTCCGGTGATCGATGCGCGAAAGGCGATCTGCGCGGTTTCGAGGTCGCGAATTTCTCCGATCATCATGATGTCGGGATCCTGCCGCAGCATCGCGCGCAGAATCGCCGCGAAGGTTTTCTTGCTCTTCTCATCGACCTGGACCTGGTTGATTCCGGCGATCTGGTATTCGACCGGGTCTTCCACCGTGATGATGTTCTTCGTCACGGTGTGGATCTCCTGTAAGAGCGAATAGAGCAGGGTGCTCTTGCCGCTCCCGGTTGGGCCGGTGACGATGACGATTCCCTGGGGGCGGCTGCCGTAGGTCCGGATCTTGTCCAAATCGGATTCCGAGAGACCCAGCGAATCGAGATGAAGCGCCGAGCGCTCCTGGTCGACGATCCGAATCACGACTTTCTCGCCATGGGCCGTGGGGAGGGTCGACACGCGTAGATCGATGCGCCGTCCGCTGACCTCCACCCGGAAGCTCCCGTCCTGAGGCAGCCGCTTTTCGGCGATGTCGAGCGTCGCGAGGATCTTGATCCTGGACACGAGCGCCCCCTGCGTCCATTTCGGAAGGCGCTCCAGGTCTTGCAGAAGCCCGTCGACGCGGCATCGCACGCCGACTCCCTTTTCCTGAGGCTCGATATGGATGTCGCTCGCGCGCATCTCGACGGCGCGGGTGATGAGCCAGTTCGCGAGCCTCACGATCGGAGGGCCCGAGCTGATCTTCATCAGCTCGTCGATGTTCTCCTCCCCTTCCTCCGGGATGATCTCGCGGACTTCGACGGAATCGTTCTTGATGATGTTTTCGAGGATCTCTACGACCGAGGCGTCGATGTGGTAGTACTTCGCGATCGCTTCGACGATCTCGGAGGGGGGCGCCAACACCGGGCGGACGAAGTACCCGCTCTGGAACTTGATGTCCTCGAGCGCCTGGGGATTCAGGGGGTCGGCCAGGGCCACCCGGAGCGTGTTTCGGTTCTCGAGCTCGATGGGAATGGCGGTGTGCTTCTTTGCCAGGTCCTCCCGCATAAGGCCGATGACCTGCTCGTCGATGGCGATGCTTTCCAGGTCGACGATCGGGAGCCCGAGCTGCTGATGCAGGACGCGGCAGATGTCCGCTTCGCTGACCATGCCCTGCCGCGTCAGGATTTGGCCGAGCGGCTCCTTCGTCTGTCGTTGCCGCCTCAGGGCTTCCTTGAGCTGCAGATCCGTGATGAGCCCCGCTTCGAGCAGGTACTCACCCAGCTTTTTGCGCGCGACGTTGGATTCGGACACCGATGGCATCCCCTTTTGGACTGGTCCGTCGACGGGTTATGCCCCAGATCGGCCATCTGGCGACCTATCTTGATCGGGGAATCGGGGTTCGGAGGGCGACCGCTCGTGCGGAAGGCTCTGGCGAAGCGCGGGTTAGCGGCGGCCCTCGAGGCGGGTCGAGGCACGCTGCTCCATGGCGAGCTTGTCCAGCGGCTCTCCGTACCACTCGGAGTACTTGCCGTCGAAGCACGCATAACAGTGATCATCCGGCCTCGACACGCACGCTCTGAGCCCGTCCATGGAGAGGTAGCCCAGCGTGTCCACGTGGAGGTATTTCCGGATTTCGTCGACGGAGTGGGAGGACGCGATCAGCTCCTTCCGGTTCGGCGTGTCGATGCCGTAGTAGCAGGACCACCCGATCGGCGGACTCGAGACGCGGAAGTGGATCTCACGCGCCCCGGCGCCCCGGAGCATCGCCACGAGACTCCGGCTCGTCGTGCCGCGCACGATCGAATCGTCCACGACCACGACGCGCTTCCCTTCCAGAATCCGCCGGACGGGGTTGAACTTGAGATTGACGCCAAAATCCCGCTTCACCTGCTGCGGCGCGATGAACGTACGCCCCACGTAGTGGTTCCGGATGAGACCCAGCTCGAAGGGGATTCCCGACGCCTCCGAAAAGCCCAGCGCCGCTGAGTTGCTCGAATCGGGCACCGAAATCACGATGTCGGCGGCGACCGGATGCTCCTCCGCCAGCCTTCGCCCGAGGCGCCTGCGGATCAGGTCGACGCTCTCGCCGAAAACCTCGCTGTCCGGACGGGAGAAATAGATCAGCTCGAACACACACGCACGCGCCGGCTTGGGCTTCAGCGCGGGGTACGATCGGACGCCGCTCCCGTCGATCACCACCAACTCTCCCGCCGCGATCTCCCGGATGAACTCGGCTCCGACCATGTCAAGGGCGCAGGTCTCGCTCGCCAGAACGTGCGCCTCGCCGCGCTTCCCAAGGCAAAGCGGTCGGAACCCCCTCGGATCGCGCAAACCGATGAGCTTCTCCCCCGCGAGGATCACGAGGGTGTACGCCCCCTGGCACCGCGCGAGCGCCTCCGGAATCATTCGCTCGATCTCGGTCGACTTGGACCGCGCGATCAAATGCAGGATGACTTCGGTGTCGCTGGTGGTCTGGAAAATGGAGCCTTGCGCTTCGAGCTCGTTTCGAAGCGCGACCGCGTTGACGAGGTTCCCGTTGTGCCCGAGCGCGAGCATCCCCTCGCGAAAATCGACGACCAGCGGCTGCGCGTTGCGAAGCAGGGTGCTTCCCTGCGTCGAGTACCGGTTGTGGCCGATCGCGATGTGACCCTTCAGGGAATCCAGCACGGATCCCGCGAACACATCGGACACGAGGCCCACCGCCTTGTGGTGATGGAATTCGACTCCGTCGGTCGCGACGATCCCCGCGCTCTCCTGCCCACGGTGCTGGAGCGCATAGAGACCCGCGTACGTCAGTCGGGCCGCGTTCTCGGCTCCCCAGATGCCGAAGACGCCGCATTCCTCGTACAGGCGATCGCCGTGCGGTCGCGAAACCACACCCTGGGATTCTCGCTTTTCGGTCAAGGCCTCTCTCCCGGTCATGCCGCGACCCGGAACGCGGGCGCGGGATCGATTAGAAACCGCTCGACGACGGCCCATGGTGTGCCGTCCGTCAGCTCCATCGCCGCCTCACCGTGCGGATTCACAAGCAACCCGTGCTTTTGGTCTCGAAGGGTGCCCAACGCGCGGCCCACGCCAAGAACCCCCGGCCCACCGTCGGGCCCCCGTGACCAGAGCCACCACACCTTGGCGCGTCGAATGCCGGCGAGGCCCGGCATCGGGTGCTCGCGGAGGAGTCGCTGCTTGAGCCCCTCGTCCGCGGTCTCGTCGCGCGTTCGGGCCAGGATTCCCCATGCCCCCTCGGGCGGCAACCACGCCTCCCCGCGTTCGGCGGACGTGAGCAGTCGATAGGTTTCCTTGTTCGGATTGACGAAGAAATTCGAATGCCGCACGGCTTCCTCCAATCGGGACTCGAAGGACTCGGCGCTCGCGCCCGCCTCGGGCTCAAAAAGCAGAAGCTGCTCGCGCACGATCCGCGTGAGCGCGTGTCCAGGCTCGAGGAGCCGCCGCCCGGCTTCGAGAGCGGTCCAGGCTGTCAGGTCCGTGATCTTGAGCCTTGTCAGGAGAACGGCGCTCACGACCGCGCCCCTTCGGCCACTCGGGAGGCGAGCTTGGACGCAAGGGACGCAAAGACGACCCTCCCGGGCCCCGGACCCTCGAGCGCTTCCCATTGCCCCACCGCCGCCCGGCGACGCCCACCCCAATCGTTCTTCAGATCCATCGGGACCTGGCGAAGCCACGCGGCCCGCTCCGGGTGCGGCATGAACGCCAGGATGTTGCCCGCCACGTTCGTGATACCCGCTGCCTGAAACATGGCGCCGTTTGGATCGAAGGGGAACGCCTGCGCGGGCCCCCCAGACGGGGCCACGAATCGATAGAGCACCAGCCCTTCCTTTTGGATGCGATCCCTGACCTCGGGGTCCGCGGTCAGAAACCGCCCCTCGCCGTGCGCGATCGGCATCGGAATCACGTGGTCCGGCTCCGCGAGCGCCGCAAACCATTCGCGTCCCGGGCCCTGTCCGGCGCGGAGCCACGTCCAGCGGCAGAGATACCCCTCCCGGCGCGGAGCGCGGTTCGGCGCGAGCGCCATCTCGACTCTCCCGGGATGAAATCCCGGGACAAGGCCGGCCTCGACGAGGACTTGGGCCCCGTTGCAGATTCCGAGCACGGGTTTGCCGCGCTCCGCTTCCGCGGCGATCCGGTCGACGGCGGAGAGCTTGGCCGCCACCGCCCCGGCCCGGATCCGATCCTGGAACGCGAAACCGCCGGGAAGCACGTATGCGTCGAACTCGCTCCAGACCGAAGCGGGTTCGTTCCACCGGACGATGCGAGCGTTCAGCCCGACCGCGCCGAGCGCGCGCGCGGTCTCGTACTCGCAGTTCACGCCCGGTATCTGAAGCACGGCGACGTTCGCCATTCTCACTCCGCGATGGGCTTGAGCGCTTCGGAGTGGAAGCGCTGCAGCGTCTCGAGGTCCATGTCCACCAGGGTATGCCCTCCGTCCAAGATCCGGAATCGCGGCTCGGCCAGGGTACGGCCGACCATGGTCGCGTCCACGTTCCAGCGCTCGAAAAGGCCCAGGAGGTCGCTCAACCGCTCCTTCGGCACCTCGAAGAGGAACCCGGGCGCTTCCGAGTACAGTCTCGACTCCGAGGTGGTGCTCCCGAGACCCGAGATCGGTATCTGGAGTCCAATGCCTTGGGCCGCGTAGCCACCGAGCGCCATCTCGAGTGCCGCGAACGCCAGTCCCCCTTCGGCGATGTCGTGACAAGCAAGGACGATTCCGCGCCGCACCACCTCGAGCGCGGCGTAGATGCGCCGCCGTTCCCGATCGAAGTCGAGCTCGGGGAGCGGTCCGTCCATCCGGCCCGCGAGGGCGAAGCGAAGCTGCGACGCGCCGAGCCGGTCCTGACGCGGCCCACTCAGCACGATGACGCTGCCGGCCCGTTTGGTCGCGCTCGTGACGGCGCTGCTCCAATCCGCAACGATGCCGAGACCGGCCACGATCGGCGAGGGCTCCACGGCCCGACCCGAGGGAGCCTCGTTATAAAAGGATACGTTCCCCGAAACGACCGCGACGGGCGGACCGGACGGACCGTCCCTTCCGAGCGCCCGCGCCGCGTCGCCGAGCCCGCGAACGCTTTGAACGAAATCCCCGAATACTTCCGGATCTTCGGGGTTTCCAAAGTTCAAGCAATCGGTGAGCGCGGCAGGCTCGGCGCCCACCGAAACCAGATTACGCAGAACCTCGCATACAACATGGGCCGTTCCCCAGTATGGATCCGCCGCGACCCACCAAGGGTTACCGTCCACCGTCACGGCGAAGCCGAGCTTCGATCCCGGAATCGGCGCGACGACGGAAGCGTCCGCCTCGCCGGCCCGGATGACCATCCTTCCCTGAACCTCGGTGTCGTAATAGCGGATGATCGGCTCGCGCGACGCGAGGTTCATGGTCTGCGTCATGCGCGTGAAGAGCGCCTCGTGATCGTGCACCGGCGGGAGTGGGGGCGGCTCCGGGGCCGGGGGCCGCGGCCGCGTGGCCCGTACATGTTCGATTCCGGCGGTGATGACCTCGACGGGGGAATCGCAGACCGCCTGGCCGCCGTGCATGATCCGGTACAGCGAATCGGTCCGCACGCGACCGATGACGGCCGCGCACGCACCCTGGTAGACCTCGGGAAGGGCGTAGGTAACGTTGTAGAGTTCGAGCACACGATCGGCGACCCGTTCCGGTATGACCAACGCGAATCGCTCCTGCGTCTCCGAGCACGCGATCACCTCAGGAGGGCAACCCTTCTGCGCCACGGGGACCCGCTCTAAATCCACATCCATCCCGAATCCCCCGGCGGCTGCAAGCTCGGAGGAGGCGCACGCGATTCCGCCGGCGCCGAGATCCTTGAACCCGAACGAAACGCCCTGTCCGTGGAGCCAATCCAGCACGGCCCGGTTCGCCTCGAGCAGCACCCGCTTCAGGAACGGATCGGGCACCTGCACGTGGCCCCGCTGTCCCTCGGCGTTCTCATCGAGTACGGCCGATGCGAAGGACGCACCGCCGAACCCGGTTTCGTCGGTCGGTTTCCCGATCAGGACGAGCACGTAGGGCTCCCGTCGTGCCGCCTCCGGCACGCGGCTTCGCACGACGCGATCGGCCCGCACGAGCCCGAGGGAGACGACGTTCACGAGACAGTTTTCATCGAAGCTCGGCGAGAAGAAAACGTCCCCGCCTAGATTCGGGACCCCGAGGGCGTCGCCGTATTGCCAGATGCCGTCGATGACGCCGCGCACGATCTCTCGCACCGGCGCGGCGCGCGGCCCGTCGGGGTTGCCGAACCGGAGCGAGTCCATGACTCCGATCACCTCGGCCCCCATGCACGCTACGTCCCGCACGATGCCCCCGATTCCCGTTGCCGCCCCTTCCGTGGGGACGATCTGGGAAGGATGGTTATGGCTTTCGTGGGCGATCACGATCGCGAACTCGACACCCTCGTGCGTCCCGAACCGGACGACGCCGGCGTCCTCCCCGGGCCCGAGGATGACGTGGGGGCTCTCGGTGGGCAGGTGCGCCTGCAGCACCCGGCGGCTGCTCTTGTACGAGCAGTGCTCGCTCCACATCGTGTCGAAGATGGTCGCCTCCACACGCGTCGGATCCCGCTTGAGGAGCGAGAGCATCCGCCGCGCCTCAGCGGGCGTGAGCCTCAGGCCTTCTCGTTTGAGAAGCGCCGCAAGCGCGCGATCGTCCGCCCCGCCGAGCGGGAGTACCGGGGCGTTAACGGCCTGCTGCAACTGGCTCCCCGAGAACGCGTTCAAATATGCGGTTCACGTGACGTGTGAAGTGCGTTGGGTCGAAGCACGCGAGGAGCTTCTCCTTGGAGAGAATGCGGGATACCTCGGGGTCCGCGAGCAGGCGGGTCGCGAGATCCGGCTCACTCCGCCACGCGGCCATGGCGTGACGCTGCACCAGCGCGTAGGCATCCTCGCGGGTCCGGCCCGCTTGGACGAGGGCCAGGAGAACGCGCTGGGAGTAGATCAGCCCGCGGGTCATTTCCAGATTCGAGCGCATCCGCTCCGGGTACACGTTCAAGCCTTCGAGCACCTCGCGAAGCTGGGTCACCATGAAATCCGCGGCGAGGAATGAATCCGGAACGATCACGCGCTCTACGCTCGAGTGACTGATGTCGCGCTCGTGCCAGAGAGCCACGTTCTCAAGCGCCGCGTGAGCGTTCGCGCGCAAGACGCGCGCCAGCCCGCAGATCCGCTCACAGTTGACGGGGTTTCGCTTGTGCGGCATCGACGAGGACCCCTTCTGCCCTTCCCGGAACGGCTCCTCTACCTCGAGCACTTCGGTTCTCTGGAGGTGCCGGATTTCGAGCGCGATCTTCTCGAGCGAGGCACCCAGGAGGGCGATCGCCTGTAAGAGCTCGGCATGCCGGTCGCGCTGCACCACCTGCGTCGTGACGGCATCGGGTGCCAAGCCGAGCGAGCCGAGCACTTCCTCCTCGAGGTCTGGACTCAAGTGCGCGTGCGTCCCTACCGCGCCGGAAAGCTTCCCCACCGCGATCCCGGCACGCGCGCGCGACAGCCGCTCCTGCGCACGACCCAGCTCCTCATACCAGACTAATACCTTCAGACCGAACGTGATGGGCTCGGCGTGGACGCCGTGCGTGCGGCCGACCATGATGGTCTCCTTGTGGCGCAGCGCCAGCGTCCGCGCCGCTTCCCGGAGCCGGCCCACCTCCGTTCCGAGGAGATCGCTCGCGCGCGTCATCGTGAGCGCGAGCGCGGTATCCACAAGATCGGACGACGTCATGCCGCGGTGCAGGTGGCGCGCGTCATCCCCGGCGGTGTCGGCGAGGTGGGTCAGGAACGCGATGACATCGTGGCGGATCGTCTCCTCGAGCTCCTCGATGAGCGCCGGATCGATCTTGACCTTCGAGCGGATCCGGGCGGAGGTGCCCGCGGGGACCTCGCCCCTCCGCTCCATCGCGGAGCAGACCGCAAGCTCCACGTCGAGCCAGGTCCGGTACCGGGCACCATCGTCGAACAGCGCCGCCATCTCCTTGCGGCTGTAGCGCGGGATCATCGTCTCACTCCGGCAACTCCTGCAGGACGAGGCGGCGCGTCGCCGACTTCCCGTCCCGCTCCACGGTCAGGGTGATCGTGTCCCCCACGTTGGCGCCGAACAGAGCGCGATAGGCTTCGTTCACGTCCCCAACCGGCGTTCCGTTCACCTTCCGGATGATGTCGCCGATCTTTACCCCCGCCTTGTCCGCCGGGCTTCCCTTTTCGAGCGAGGCAACGTAGAGGCCGTTCCGATCGTTCGTCCCGATCCGCTCGGCCAGGTACGGCGTGATGTCCCACGTCCCGACGCCGATCCACACGTTGCGAACCTTGCCGTACCGAATCAGCTCGTCCACGACGCGCTTCGCCGCATCGATCGGAATCGCGAACCCGATTCCCTCGGAGCCGCCGCTTTTGGTGAAAATGAATGTATTCACGCCGATCACCTCGCCCTGCGCGTTCACGAGCGGCCCTCCGGAATTCCCCGGGTTGATGGCCGCGTCGGTCTGGATCATGTTCTTGTAGATCCCGCCGCTCGCCGCTTCTGCCTTGATGTCCCGGTGTGTCGCGCTGATCACCCCTGCGGTGACCGTCGGCTGGGTGTCGTTGAGCAGGAATCCGAACGGGTTGCCGATCGCGATCGCCCATTCGCAGCTTATCTCCCTCGATTTTCACGATCGCGACGTCGTACTGCGGCTGGGATCCCACGACCTTGCCGGTGAACGACCGGCCGTCCGCCAGGATGACGGTGATCTTCTCGGCGCCGCGGACGACGTGCTCATTCGTGAGCACGAACCCTTTCTGCGAGATGATGAATCCGGAACCCATCCCCGGGATCTGCTCCCGGTACCGATAGGAAGGGATCATGTCTCGGAAGAAGGGTTCGAAGAAGTCGCTCCCAAACGGGACAGATTGGACGAGGCGGGTCTGCACCACACTGATCGTGACCACGGCGGGCCCGATGCGCTCGGCTGCTTGGACGATCGCCGTGCGCCGGGAAGTCCCCGGATCGCGGTTGGCCTGGTTGTTGTCAGCCACGGCAACGCCTGTCCGGACATCGCGGCCCGGCGTGGGCGTCAGAACCACCGTCGCCCCGATGATGAGCGCTCCCAGAAGAAGGAAGCCGAACACAACCCCCCAAAGCCACGCGCTCCTAGACTCCTTCCAGGACCGTGGCGTGATTTTGCTACCTACCTCAAGCAACGACATCTAACCGCTCCTTGGGGAGCCATCCCAGGCCGGGATAGCGTACCCGCATGAGATACAAGCCGTGCGCGGGGGCCGGCGGCGCCGCGGCCCTGCGGTCGCGCGCCTCGAGGACCTCGCGAATGTGCTTTGGGCCGCCGGCTTCCTCGGCGGCGCGAATCGTGGTCGACACGATGCGACGCACCATAGTGTACAGGAAGCGGTCGGCCACGATGTCGAACCGGGTCACCCGCCCGCGCCGCGACCATCCGGCTTGGATCACGGCACAGACCGTCTCCGTCTCGTCTCCGCCCTGCTTGGAAAAGGAGACGAAGTCGTGGGTGCCGAGGAGAGACTTGGACGTCCGCTGGAGCGCCTCGAGGTCCGCCCGGATCGGACGGATCCACGCGTACCGGCGCTTCAGCGCCGACGGTTGCGGCGCGACCAGATAGCGGTATGCCCGCCGCATCGCGCCGAATCGGGCGTGAAACCTGGGCTCCGCCTCCGCCGCCTCGATGATCCGAACGTCGGGCGGGAGGTGCGCATTCAAGGCGGCGCGCAACCTGTCGGGCGTGAGCCTCGTGCTCAGCGTCGCGCTAGCCACCTGCCCCGCGGCATGACACCCCGAATCGGTCCTGCCCGCTCCGGCGATTCGAACCCTTGCGCCGGTCACGCGCCAGATCGCCTGCTCGATCTCGCCCTGAACCGTGCGGTCCCTCGGCTGCACCTGCCAGCCGTGAAACTCCGTGCCGTCGAACTCGATTCCGAGCCGAACCGTCAGCGTGCGCGCCTCAGAAGCCACGAAGGAACCACGTGGTTGCGCCGGCGCTGCCCAGGACCGCGGCCCACTCCCTGAGACCCCAAGCGAGATCGAGGCCCGTGCGGCGTGCGCGCCCGGTCACGTATCCGCGGGTGATCAGGGCATCGGCGAACGCGTCGCTCACGCGGAGCATCGTTCCGAGAAAAGGCAGAAACCAGGCGACCAGGTAACGCGCGATGCCCCGGAGCCCGCGCCCCACGCGGATCCCGCGAGCCCGGAGCGCCGTCACGTGCTGTTCGGCCTCGTGGAGCGCGAGCGGGAGAAGCGCCGCGGTGAGCCGGGCGCTTTCTACGAGGAGCAGGACGAAACGGGGTCTCGCGGGCGGCTGAATGCCCATCAGCCATCGGGCCACCCGGCCTAAGGCGGCTCTCGCGGCCCAGCGCAGGAAATACAGAAGCGCCAGGAGTCGAAACGCGATGACCGCGGCGGGCTCGACTGCCGAGCGGAAACCTCTACCCGCCGCCACGACGTGCGCAAGGAAAACGATCGCGGCGAGCCCCAGGAGCGGTGCTTCCCTTCGTGCGGATCGGCGCTCCGCGCGAAGCGCCACGAACGCGAGGATGAATGCAGCGGCGGCGAGGTCGATCCACGAGCGACACATGGCGAGCCCGGCGCACAAAACCGCGAGCGAGAAAAGCCAGGCGAGAGGATGAAGCGCGCGCGTCCTGCTTGGTTTCAGGTGCAAGTCGTCGGGTTCCGGCGAGCCGGGCACTTGGTGCGAGTCCCTCCGTGCCTTCGGAGGCGGAACCCCGCTTTCGGCGCTCCGCCTGAGGTCTTACTCTACACGGAGCGGTTTCTGCCGTCAACCCACCGGGGCTTGTGCTCGCGCGAGCCGGTTACGCCTCGCGCCGGAGCGGCCGGTACCAGCCCAGGAGCATCAGCACGAGCACGAGCCCCAGGCAGAGCCCCGTCAGCCAGTCCCCCCATAGCCGGAACAGCGTGGTGCGCGAACCCAGTCCGACTTCCCCGATGATCACCGCCTCACGGAAGAGCGGCCCCCGCTGCGCGACGCGCCCGACAGGATCCACGAGCATGGAAATGCCGGTGTTCGCGCAGCGGGCCATCCCAAGCTCCTGCTCGACGCACCTCAAGATCGCCATGTCGGCGTGCTGCCGTGGGGCCGCTGTCGGCCCGAACCACTCGTCGTTCGTGATGTTCGCGAGGAATCGGGCGCCGTCCACGCCGTAGTCGCGGGAGAGCTCCGGGAAGATCGACTCGAAACAAATCAAAACGCCGAACGGAGCTTTGCCGAAGGGGAACACGTAGGGGCGGGTCCCTGGAGTCCATTCCGCCTGTCCCAGATCGATTTTCCCGAGAAACGGCAGGACGCCCTGAAATGGGATTCGCTCACCGAACGGCACGAGATGAATCTTCTCGTACTGCCCCGCGATGACGCCGCGAGGAAGGACCAGACCCGCCGCGTTGTGCGTGATCACGCCCCCGCTCAAGCTCAGGGTCGCGTCCGGATACCCGACCAGAAGCGGCACGTTCAAGGTGCGCACGAGGTCGTACAGCCGGTCCAGCTTTCGTCCTTCGAGCCTGAGGTAGAACGGGAGCGCGGTCTCGGGCCACACGATGAGGTCCGGCTTGGGCTCGCTCAGTGCGGCCTCGAGGGAGAGCCTCGCCAGCGTTCCCATGCTCTTTTCTTGGTGGGCCGTGTCCCACTTCTCCTCGCTTCCGATGTTGGGCTGCACGAGCGCAACGCGGACCGATTCGCCGGGTTGGTAGGCGCGGATCCGCGTGTGGCCCCACGCGACCGGAAGCGAGAGCACAAGCGCGGCGCAGAGCCCGAGCGCCACGCGCGCCGGTAGGCGCCGCGACGTGATCGCCCCGGCGATGAGCGCGTTGACGGCGACGATCCAGACGCTTAGTCCGGGTGCGCCGACGAGGGAGGCTCCCTGAATCCACGCGGGGTGCTCGGCGAGGGCGTAGCCCACGTTTCCCCAGGGGCAACCGAGCGGACCCGAGGACTTGAGCCACTCGCACGCGCCCCAGATGGCGGGCGCCACCACGAGCGGGGACCATCCGACGCGCCGGCGAATGAAGCCAGAGAGCCACCCGAAGAGGGCGACGTAGGATCCGAGATAGAGCGCGAGCGCCAAGAGCGCCGGGAAGATGATCCAAGGGTGGGTCATCGCCTTGGCGGGAAGCCTCACCAGCCACCAGAACAGAAACGCGTTGAAGACGATCCCGGTGATCCAGGCAACCCTGCCCAGCCCGCGCCCGCGCCCTTCGAGCGGGGCCACGCTCGAAGGCCCGGTGGATTCCCGCTGCATCCAGACGAGAAGCGGGACCAGCGCAACGAAAACGAGGGGCATGAGCCCCGGCTGAGGAAAGGAGAGGCTGAGCAGAACACCGGACGCGGCCGCCGAGAGCGGCCCGCGGTTGCGGTTAATGGAGCCTGACCTCGCGGCGAGCCTCTGCGGATTGGTAGATCGCGTCGATGATCTTCATGATGTGCAGGCCCTCCTCCGGGGATGCCTGAGGGCGTTCACCCTGGGTGATACATCGGAGAAAGTGCTCGAGCTCCGATTCGTAGGATTGCTTGTATAGGTTACGTCCCGAGTCGAGGGACGGCGTGACGTCCTTCAGCCTCCCGCCCATCTCCTTGTGGATTCGGAACGGATGGAGGAGCGCCGCCCCTTCCGTCCCATAGAGGTTCAAGTACGCGAAATTCTTCTCCAGCAGGAGGGCCCAGCTCACCTCCAACGTGAGCGAAGCGCCGCTCTCGAGGAGCAGCATCGCGGCCACCGTGTCCTCCACGTCCTGCCGCGGGTCGCGACCGTATTTCGTCGCGGTCACCGATACAACCTTGGGGCTGCCCAGGAGCCACATCGAGAGATCGAGCATCTGAACGCCGAGGTCCATCAAAACGCCCCCTCCGGAACTCCGCTTGTTCGTATACCACTCGGGGCCGCCCCTCTCGGTGCGGTACCGCAACCATCCGGTCTTGGCATAGAAAATATCTCCCAACTCGCGGCGCTCGATGAGCCGCCGCAAGACTTGGGCTTCCGCGCGGAACCGATTGTTCATGGCGTACATCAGAGTCTTCCCCGAGCGCTTGGCCGCTTCCGCCATCATCTGGGCTTCGGACGCGGTGCGGGCCGGCGGCTTCTCGCACAGGACGTGCTTGCCGTAATCCAACGCGGCGAGCGTCATCGGGGCATGAAGATGGTTGGGCGTGGCGACGATCACCGCCTCGAGCTCCTCGAGGCGGAGCAGCTTCTCGTAATCCGAGAACGCATGCGGAACCCTGAATCGCTCCGCGACGACACGCGCCTTCTCCGGATCGTCGTCGCAGATGCCGAAGATCTCCACGTCCTTCATGCGCGCCAGGGCCGGCAGGTGATTGACCTGCGCGATCGCTCCAACCCCGATCAATCCGAGGCGGGTGACTCCTTGGGGCACGGCGGACACTCCTGATCGAAAGTGAGGGACAGTGCGGCAAAGCGTCGCGCGAGTATAGAAATACAGAGGGGGAAATCAAGGCGAATCGGGATCGAACGCACGAAGTCGACGCATCTTTTTCCAGAGCCCTTGACGCGTGATGCCGAGCGAGCGGGCGGCGCCCGCCTTGTTCCCTCCGTGCTCCTCGAGCGCGCTCCGAATCAGCCCCGCCTCGTACGCGCGCGTCCGCTCCTTGAGATCGACGGCGCGATCGCGCACCACCGCACACTCGTCGCGCCCGAAGCTCTCGCCGAGTGAGCGGAGTGTCACCCATCCGGAGGGATCGAGCGCGTGGCAGGCACGCTCGAGCGCGCCCATCAGCTCCCGGACATTCCCCGGCCACGTATGTTCCACGAGGGCGGAAAGCGCGTCCTCGCGGATGCCCCGCACCGGGACACGATCCCGGCGGGAGAGCCGCGCGAGAACATGAGCGGCCAGCAGCGGGATGTCGTCCAAGCGGTCCCGGAGCGGCGGGATGGGAAGAGCGAGCACGTGGAGACGGTAGAAGAGGTCCGCGCGAAAACGGCCCTCCGAAACCTCCGTCTTCAGATCGCGGTGGGTGGCCGCGAGAATCCGGACGTCGACGCGCCTCGCGCGCGAGTCCCCCACGCGACGGAGCTCCCCCTCTTGCAATACGCGCAGGAGCCGGCTCTGCACCGACGGGCTCGCGTCGCCGATCTCGTCCAGGAAGAGCGTGCCCCTATCGGCCACCTCAAAGAGTCCCGCGCGGTCGGCGTGCGCCCCGGTGAACGCCCCGCGGGCGTGGCCGAAAAGCTCGCTCTCGACGAGCGAATCCGTGATCGCGCCGAAGTTGTGAGGGATGAAGGGTCCGTTTGGGCGCAAGGAGAGCGCGTGGAGCGCCCGCGCGACCAGCTCCTTGCCCGTCCCGGTCTCACCGAGGATGAGCACGGTTGCTTGGCTTTTCGCGAGGGCTCGGATCCGCTCGCCAAGCTTTCGGATTCCGGGACTTGCTCCGACAAGCCCGAGCGACTCCGCGTAAGGCCCGTACCCCTCTCGGGCGAGCTGCTCCAGGGTCGAGCGCCCAACCGCGTCAGGAGGGGATGCGATCTCCCACCCCACGTCCGCCCCTCCCGATCCTTTACGCCGTGAGCCTCACTTCGTGGCGCCCTTTCGTGACGGCGCCGACGCGGTACCGGGGATGCCCCGCTTGCTCCAGGGCGCGCTCAACAGCCGGCGCGTCTTCCCGCTTCACCGCGAGGATCATTCCGAGACCCATGTTCCACACTTCGTAGGCCTCAGCCTCGCTCACGCGCCCCGCGTCGCGGAGGAAGCGGAACACGGGGAGCTCCGGCCACGATCCTATTTTCACCTCCGCCGAGAGCCCCGTGGGAAGCACGCGGACGAGATTCCCGGGAATGCCTCCTCCGGTAATGTGCGCCATTCCGCGCACGGCGCCCGCGGCGCGCGCGATCCGTACTTGCGGACCGTAGTAGGGATGGGACTTGAGCAGCTCTTGGCCGACGGTCCAATCCCCGAACGGCAATCGGTCCTGTACCGCAAGCCCCATCGTTTCGAAAAGGATCTTTCGCGCGAGCGAGTATCCGTTGGTGTGGAGTCCGACCGCGGGAAGCCCCAGGAGGACGTCCCCATCGGCGATCTTCGAGCCGTCGATCCACTCCGCCTCGGGAGCGAGCCCCACGATCGCGCCGGCGAGGTCGTAATCCCCCGCCGCATAAACGCCGGGCATCTCGGCGGTCTCTCCCCCGATCAGCGCGCAGCCCACATCGCGGCAGCCCAGCGCCAAACCCGAGACCAGCTCTTCGACCCGCTGGGGATCGAGCGACCCCATCGCGACGTAATCGAGAAAGAAGAGCGGGATCGCCCCATGGACGAGGATGTCGTTCCCGCAATGTCGGACGAGGTCTGCCCCGATCGTGTCGTGCTTGCCGCACAGGATCGCGACCTTGAGCTTCGTGCCGACGCCGTCCATGCTGGCGGCGAGCAGCTGGCCGGGGAAGCCGGGAATCCGATACGCGCCCGCGAATCCGCCCAGATCGCCTACCACGTTCGCATTGAACGTGGATCGACACAGCTCGCGGATGCGCTCGACCGCTTCCTCCCCCCTGCGGATGTTCACCCCCGCGTCGCGGTACCGGCTCATCGAATGAACTCGACGACCAGCTCCGAATCGCGCGGGGCGAGCTCGAGACCCCCCGATTCGTGGAGCTCGGAGAGCGCTTGGACCGGTCTCGGATCGAACTGGGACCCCGAATGGAGTCTGAGCTCATCGAGCGCCCGCTTGGCCTGGAACCCCTTCCGGTAGGGCCGGTCCGACGTCATCGCGTCGAACGCGTCGCAGGCGTGGATGATTCGCGCGCCGAGCGGAACCTCCGAATCGCCCAGACCCGCGGGGTAGCCCCGGCCGTCGGGACGCCAGTGGTGCGTGCGCACCATGGCCGCCGCGGAGCGGAGCGCCCGGATCTGGCCCACGATGCGCGCGCCCGCATCGGGATGCCGCATCATGAGCCGGCGCTCTTCTTGATCGAGCGCCTCCGGCTTGCGGATCACCTCCGGACGTTGCGCGATTTTTCCGATGTCGTGACAGAGCGCCGCGTAATGAATGGTCTCGACTTCCTCTTCCGGGAGCCCGAGATGCCGCGCGACGCGCACCGAGTACTCGGCCACCCGGACCGAGTGCTCGTGGGTGTACGGGTCCACGGCGTCGAGAACGACGCTCAAGGCGCGAACGAAGCTCGCGAGATCCCCCTTGAGATCGGCATAGAGCTGGAGCGCGTACCGCGCCGATAGGAGCGGGAGCACGAGGAGCAGCACACCCGGGATTCCCGCCGCGACGCGGACCTGGGCGAACAGAAGCCCAAAGCCGATCGCGATCGCGTGCTGCGGGATGCCGTCCCGGAATTGATGCCGCCAGATTCGGCCCGGATCCTCACCGGTTCGGGTGCCCATGACGAGACTCACCGCACCTGTGTTGAGCATGAAGTAGAAGGAACCCGCGATGAGGACGGGAAGGAGATCGCGCGCCAGGTTGGGCGCGCCGAGGGATCCCCCCGCGGCGAGATACGCGGAGCCGGCCAGTATGGTCGTCGAGGCGTAAAGGCCGGCGTTGAGCGTTGCTTCTCCGGGACGCTGACGCAGGATCAACATCTGGGCGGCGAACGTGGTGACGAGGTCGAGCGCGCCGGCGACCCACGGGCCGAAGAGGAGGATCGCACCCACGTCCAGAATGGACGCGATCGTCATCGTTCCGCCCCGGAGCATCGGAACAGGGAGCGCCTCCGCAAGGATGAGGAGCACGAACCAAACACCGACGCCCCAGGTGTCCCACCGCGCTTGCTTGACGTCCGGCCCGCCGAATATCGCGAGAAGAACGGGCAGCGCCGCAAAGAACGACGGTAGGAGCATCCAGGCAAGCCCGGGGCTCCACGCGGCGCGCTTCTCCGCCGCCTGCCTCGGCTCGAGCGGCATCACAAGCTCCGCATCCAGTTTGCGTCCCAAGGCCCCTCCCCTCGCGAATGAGCTCCCCTTCCGCACGGACCGTGCCAGGGTGCACCCGCGGGCGCCAGAGTGCAACTACCGCCGGGAGCGGGACAAGCGATAAGGCGCCGGGTCGCGTGACGCGCGGCCGCGCGTCGGGCGATCGACGGCGTCAACGTAGGAGCCGCGCCGTGTCGTCCAGGCGGAAGCGGGTCATCTCCATGATCGAATCCGCCCTACGAAGGATCTCCGCGCGCTTGGCGCGCAGCAGCCCCTCGACGCCGAAGTCCTCCACCGTGAAGGATGCCATCACGCACCCGTAGACGACCGCCGCGCGAAGCGTGCGGTCCGTGAGACGGCCCATCCGCGTGAGCGCGCCGAAGAATCCACCCGCGAACGTATCCCCGGCACCCGTCGGATCGAGCACGCTCTCGATCGGCACGGCAGGGGCGGTGAAGTAGAGATCACGCCCTTGCAGGAACGCGCCGTGCTCGCCTTGCTTGATCACCACGGTTTCGGGACCGAGGCTCAGGATCGCCCGCGCCGCGCGGTGCGTGAGCGATTCGCCCGTAAGCTCGCGTGCTTCCTCCTCGTTGATGAGGAGGATGCGGACCCGCTTCAGAATCTCGAGCAGGTCCTCGCGCTTGCTGCGGATCCAGTAGTTCATCGTGTCGCAGAGCACGAGTTTCGGGTCGGTGAGTTGATCGAGCACCTCGCGCTGAAGGACCGGGTCGATGTTGGCGAGGAACACGTTCCGAAAGGAGCGAATCCCGTCGTGGAGCTTCGGACGGAAGCGCTCGAACACGTTGAGCTCGGTGCGCCTGGTCTCGCGCGTGTTCATGTCGCGGCTGTACACGCCCTCCCAGCGGAACGTCCTCCCCTCCTGAACCTCGAGCCCCGTCAAGTCCAGGTCGGGATGCTCCAGCGCTCGCCGCGCGGCGTCCGGAAAATCGGAGCCGACGACGGCGACGAGCGAGACGGGGGAAAAGTGCCGTGCCGCGAGGGAGAAATACGCGGCCGACCCACCGAGGACATCCTCCACGCGCCCGGCGGGGGTCTCGATGGTGTCCAGCCCCAGGGAGCCTACGACGGCGATCGCCATGCTACATGGACTCCGGCGCGCTCACGCCCAGAAGGTCCAGCCCGCGGTGGAAAACGACCCCGGTCGCCCGTGTGAGGAGGAGCCTCGCCGCCGTCACGTCGGCGTCCGGTCCCACCACGCGATGATGATGATAGAATGAATGAAACTTGGCCGCCAATTCCTTGAGATACATCGGAATACGGTGCGGCTCACGATGCTTTGCAGCCGCCGCGACCAGCGAGGGAAACCCCGCGATCCCGCGCAAGAGGACCAAGGTCTCGGGCTCACCCAGTAGATCGGGCCGCGCTGCATCGAGCCCAGGCTCCGGGACTCCCTGCTGCCGGGCGTAATCAAGAACGTGCGCGATCCGGGCGTGCGCGTACTGGACATAGTAGACGGGGTTGTCCTCGCTCCGCTTCACCGCCAGCTCGAGATCGAAGTCGAGCGGGCTCTCGGCGCGCCGCATCAGGAAGAAGAACCGCGCCGCATCCACCCCGACCTCGTCCACAAGCTCCTCTAAGGCGATGAATTCCCCGCCGCGCTTCGACATCTTGACCGGCTCGCCTCCGCGGAGGAGTCTCACCCACTGAATCAAGACGACTTCGAAGCGATCGCGCGGCCATCTCAGCGCCTCGATCACCCCCTGCATCCTCTGGATGTGGCCGTGGTGGTCGGGGCCCAAGAGGTCGATGAGTCGGTCGAACCCGCGCGCGAACTTGTCGTGATGATAGGCGGCGTCGGCGAGGAAATAGGTCGGCTCCCCGTTCGCCCGTACGATGACACGGTCCTCCTGATCGCCGAAGGCGGTCGAGCGAAACCAAAGAGCGCCGTCCCTCTCCTCCGTCAGTCCCAGCTCCACGAGTCGCGCGCGCGCCTTCTCGACCGCGCCGCCGCGATGCAGCTCGCTCTCCCGAAACCAGCGATCGATGCGCGCGCCGAAGCGCGTGAGGTCGCGCTCCTGTCGGTCGAGCATCCGGTCGATGCCCCATGCGGCGAACCGCAGGCGCTGCTCGCGCTCCGGAAGCTTGAGCCACTCCCGCCCCTCTGATTCCGGGATCGCGTCCGCGATCTCGATCACGTACGCACCGGCGTAGCCCTCGTCGGGTATCGCCGGAGCCTTGAGCCCGATCCGCTCCGCGAATCGGGTCCGGATCGAGGCGCCGAAGAGCTCCGCCTGCAACCCCCAATCGTTCGCGTAGAACTCACCGCGCGCCTCGAACCCTGCGGCGTTCAGGATCCGGATCAAGGCGTCCCCGATGCTCGCCGCGCGGGCGTTGACGACGTTCAGGGGTCCGGTCGGATTGGCGCTCACGTACTCGATCAGGATCTTCTCGCCTCGGCCGACGGGCGAGCTCCCGTAGGTGGTTGGGGCCGAGAGGATGCGCCGGACGTTCGCGGCCAGCCAGGCGGGCGCCAGCCGGAAATTGATGAACCCCGCCCCCGCGATCTCTGCCGCGCTCACGACGTCGGGCTCTACCTCGAGGGATTCGAGGAGCGACTTGGCCACCTCACGCGGGGGCCGGCGCGCCGTCTTCGCCAGGGTGAGGGCCACGGGCGTGGCCCAGTCGCCATGCTCCGGCTCGCGAGGGACCTCCACCTCGACCCGCGCGCCGTCGGGCATCGAGAGGCCCGCACGCGCGATCGCTCCTTCTAGACGTTCGGCGAGGTAGGCCTCAATCGGCCACGGTTTCTCGGTGGGCATCGCCCCAGAGCTTGTCCAACAGGTAGTATTCGCGCGCGCGCGCGTGGAAGACGTGCACGACGAAGTCGACGTAGTCGAGAAGGATCCAGCGCCGTGCCTCGTAGCCCTCGACGTGCCACGGGCGGATCCCGCGCGCTCGCATGCCCTCATCGACCGCGTCCGCGATCGCGCGCGTCTGGACCTCGGATTGGCCGGTGGCCAGAACGAAGTAGTCGCAGACGCCGTCGAGGTCCCGCAGATCCAGGATCAGGACGTCCTCGGCCCGCTTGGTCAACGTCAGCCGCGCCGCCTCACGGGCGAGGTCCTTGGCTTGAATGTTCAGGGCGGGAAGCTGGTTCAACGCTCGCGCGTCACCGCGTACCGGACGGCGGACTGAAGGGATTCGCGGATCTCGAGGTCGGGAACGAGGTCGAGCTCCTGCTCGGCCCGGTCCGCCAGCTCCGCGCTCCGCTTCTGGCTGTACGCGACGCCGCCGTGGGCGGTCACGAACCGCACGACATCCGACCAGTGGCCGTTACGGAAGTCGCGCGACCGGATCAGGTCTTCCATGTCACGCCGCTCCCGCTCGGGCGCCTCCTTGAGCGCGTTGATCAGGGGCAGCGTGATCTTTCCTCCGTCCAGGTCGTTCCCCATCGCCTTCCCGATCACGTTCTCGGCGCCCAGATAATCGAAGACATCATCCGTAATCTGGAAGGCGAGCCCCACCGCGCGGCCGAAGCGGTTGAGCGCGGCGCGGCGCTTCTTGTCGGCCCCCCCCGCGTTCGCGCCCAGCTCGCAGCCCGCCGACATGAGGCAGGCCGTCTTTTCATCGATGACCCGCATGTATTCGGTCTCCGTCAAATCGAGCTTGTTCTTTTGTTCGATCTGGCGGAGCTCTCCCTGGCTCATCCGATGGGTCGCCTCGGCCAGGAGGTCCATCGCGTCGTACATTCGCCGGGTCACGAGAATCGAGAACGCCTTGGAGTAGAGATAGTCTCCCATCAAGATCGCCGTGTCGTTGCTGAACGCGCTGTTCACGGTCGGGAGGCCGCGCCTGAGCAGGCTCTTATCGATGCTGTCGTCGTGGATCAGGGTGGCGGTGTGGATCAGCTCGACGACGACGGCGCCGAAGATCGCTTCCTCGGTGACGCGACCGAAGCCCTTCGCGGCGAGAAGGACGAGGGTGGGACGGAACCGCTTTCCGTAGGCTCGATGGAGGTGCGCGCCGACCGTCCCGACCAAGCCGACATCACAGAGGAAGGCCTCGTCGAGCTCGGTTTGAAACCGCTCGAACGGCTCGGCGATTGGGCTCCGGATAGCCTCCAGCGTCGGTGCTTCCGCCGGAAGCACTTCTGGCGCTTGTCTGCGAGCGGTCAATGGGCTCCCTAGCGCATGGTTTCTATATCGATGGGCCGTCAGCCTAGGTCCCGGATTCCCGGGTGTCAACCGAAAACCCCGCTCGGATCCGCTCCAAAAGGCGTTCCCGGGTGTTGAGCTGCGGGTTTTCCAGAACCTCCTCCAGGAGCTGATTCAGGATCTCGCCCACTTTGGGAGACGGCGGCAGATCGAGGACCCTCATCACGTCCTTTCCGTCCACGGCGAGGTCCCGGATCGAAAGGGCTTCCTGAGCCTCGAGAATCGCGTCGACGCGCGCGCGAAGCTCCTCGAGGTAATGCGGGAACCCGGTCTTGAGTCCGTTCCCGATATTGTCCGCGATCCTGAGATCGAAGAGATCCGCGATGTGCTCCACGCCAACGCTCCGGATGAATCGCCGTACCGCGGCGTCCGTCCATTCCCGGCGGTAGTCAAACATGTGCTGGCGCACCAGGTGGGTCACGTTCTCCGTCAGGTCCCGCCCGAAACGGAGCCGGCCCATCGCCTCCTCCGTCATCGCCGCGCCCACGAACTGGTGATTGTAGAAGGTCGCCTCCCCTCCCTCGCGTTCCTCGCGGGTACGAGGCTTGCCCACGTCGTGGAACAGCGCCGCGAGTCGCACGGCCGGCTTGGCGGACGGAGCGGCGTCGCACGTGTGGAGCGTGTGGAAGTAGACGTCGTACGCGTGATAGCGGTTCTGGGGCACCGCGACGCAAGCTTCAAGCTCCGGCAACCATACACCGAGGAGCCCGGCGTGCCGCAGTACCTCGAAACCCCGTGAGGGCTGGCGGGCACGGAGCATCTTCATGAGCTCGTCCTGGACGCGCTCGGCGGCCACCCGGCCGACCTCGGCCCGCGCCTCCCGGAGTGCTTGGGCGGTGCGGTCCTCGAGCTCGAATTCCAACGTCGCGGCGAAGCGCGCGGCGCGGATGGGGCGCAAGCCGTCCTCACGGAAGCGCTCCCGCGGCTCGCCGACCGCGCGCAGGATGCCTTGATCCAGGTCCGCCAGGCCGCCCGTGGGATCGACGAGCCGCCCGGCCAGGGGGTCCCATGCGATCGCGTTGACCGTGAAGTCGCGGCGCTTCAGGTCTTCCTCCAGCTCGCGGACAAAGGTCACTTTCCCGGGGTGGCGCGCGTCCTGGTACTCCGATTCGACCCGAAAGGTGGTGACCTCGCAGTTCCCCGCCTGGGTCGGGATCGTGAGCGTTCCGAAACGAGCGCCGGTCGCGATCGCGTCCGGGTAGAGCCCGAGCACCTGATCGGGAGTCGCGCTGGTTCCGACGTCCCAGTCTTGGAGCGGCACGCCGCGCAAGAGCTCGCGCACCGCCCCGCCGACCACGTAGGCACGGTGCCCGGCTTCGCCGAGCCGGCGCAGGATCTCGAGTATGGGCGCCGGCACCCGTGAGGAATCCAGACGGACGGGAGTCATCGGCGGCGATGGTATCAGAGCGACGTGGCCGCCCGGATGCTCATTCCCGGCGGTTGCTCGGAAACGGTTCCGCCCTTAGCATCGGCGCATGACCGTGACGGGCAGGAAGGTGATTCCTCGCGTGGGCGTCGGGTGGGCCCTCGCGTTTCTGGCCCTCCTTCCGCTCGTGCCCGTCGGCGCGGAAGGCGCTCCGCTCCTTCTATCCTCAGCCGACCAAGGCTCCTGGCTTGCCGCCGACAAGGAGCTCCACTTCGCCGCCTCCCTCGCGATCGCCGCATCCCTGCGCGTCGAAGGGCGGCCGCGCGAAACGGCGCTCGCCATGACGTTCGGCGTCGGGCTGCTCAAGGAGACCTACGACGCGACCATTAAGCCGCGGAGATTCCGGAGGGGAGCGAGCTGGAAGGATCTCGTCTTTGACCTGGCCGGCGCCGCCGCGGGGATTGCCGTGCTGAGCGCGATCGACCGGTAGGGAGCCGCTACATCCCGTCCTTGCTGGGAAGCGTAATCGTGAACCTCGCGCCGGAACCCGAGACGTTCTGCGCCCCGATTTTCCCGCCGTGGTTCTGGACGATGCGATAGCACGTGGCGAGACCGAATCCGTGCCCCTCCGGTTTCGTCGTAAAGGAAGGTTCGAAGAGCCTCGCCATCGCATCGGCCGGGATGCCCGGTCCGTTGTCCTCGACCGCGAGCTCCACGTCACCCACGGCCGATTTCAACCGGGTTCGGATCAGGATGCGGGGCGCGGGCGTCTTCACGCTCAGCATGGCGTCGGCCGCGTTGCTGAACAGATTCATGAAGACCTGCTGAATCTGGCCCGGGTCCAGGTTCATCGGCGGCAAGTCCTCGTGGAGGTCCAGGCTGAATTCGATTCGCTCGTACTTGTTCTGGGGCGTGATGAATTCGACCGTCCGGCGGATGACGTCGTTCAATCGCGTCGGCTGCTTGCGCAGCTCCTTGTGCGAGAAATCGAGGAGCCCCTTGGTGAGCACCGTCATGGCGCTCGCCTGCTCGAAGATGATCCGCGCGCTCTCCTGGGTCCTCTCCGGGGTCATCGTCCCCACCCCCATGAGGAAGAATTGCGCCCGCGCGGAAATCGCGGCGAGCGAGTTGTTCAGCTCGTGCGCGATTTCGGCCGCCATTTCCCCCTTCGCCGCGAGCCTCTCGGAGCTGATCAGCTCGTCCTTGGCCCTTTCGAGCGCGATGTACTTCGCGCTCGCCTCCTTGATCAGCAGCAGGGGCACGAAGAAGAAGATGAGCCCGAAGTAACCGAGCGCCATGTAGGAGACGACGACGAGCGGGGAGAGAAAGAAGAGCGCCGCCGAGGAAATGAGCGAGTTGTAGTAGATGTACTCCTCGCGCCAGGTCTGGAACAGCTTCCGGCGCGTGCTCAAGGCGACGGCTCCCGCGACGAGCATCGTGTTCACGACGAAATAGACGACGGTCGCGCCGGCCCAAGGGATGATGAGCGAGACGCCGAAGAACTCCACCGGCAGGTTCCCTTGACCCGCGAGAGGAACCCCGCCCAGGCGGGCGTACACAAGGCCCGCCGCGGAAAGCGCGACCACGTTCTGCCCCGCGTTGAAGAGCGCCTTGTACCAGACGCGCCGCGAGAAGAATACGTTCGCGAGAAGGAAGGCGATCGCGACGATCCAGACCGCGGGCCGGAATCCGAGCAGCACGAGCAGGCTCAGGTCCACCGTGGAGGCCATGCTTTCCATGGCCTTGCCTGTGATCGTGGAGATCCACAGGCTCTCGGCGAGCAAGCTGACGAGGATCCACCCGGCGATGTGGATGAGGCCGATCGAATGGAATTCCGGAAACGCGGAGGCAAGGACCACCGCGCCGGCGGCGATGACAGCGCCGACGTAGAGGATGAGCCCGCGACTCAGGAGGCGTCCCTCGGGACCGAGTGGAGCGGCGCGTCGGTCACGCCCGCACCGTAACCCCCGCTCAGGCGACCGTCAACGGGATTCACTGCCCGGAAGCAGCTCGCGGGGGTCGAGCGGTTCCGTGCGGACCTCGCGGGGGAGGTTCAAGGAGAGGTCGCGCGGGTTGGCCTTCGACAAGATGGCTAGGGAGCGGAACTCGACCTCGACCGAGTCCTCATCTCCCGCCGCGCTGATCCAACGAGGAAGGCCCGTCCCTGGATCGGCCGCGACCCACACGGAGACGTTCGAGCCCGAATCGGCAAGCGCGCCGCGACGGACGCGGTATCCGTCCCGGAGCACGCCTCCCGCGAGCCTCCGCTCGGCCACCGCTTGAAAACCACTGTCCAGCACGCGCTCGGGCTCCGTGATGAGCTGCCGCATGCGTGCCGGGGCGCGATCCCAGCCGGCCCGATAGAGGACCTTCTCCGAAGGCCGGAACACAAGAAAGGCCCCCTTCTCGCGGTCCACGACGATTTCCTCGCCGCCGCGCTCTTCCGATCGAAAGCGCAGGCCACGGCCGGGCAGGAACCAGATACGTCCGGTCGTGCGTTCATCGGGGCCGCCGAAGGGATCGCTCCTGCGTATGACGACGCGCGAGTGGATCTCCGGCGCGCGGAGGACGCGTGCGAGCATCCCCTCCACCGCTTCGCGCGGAGAGGACGCGGCGGGCCGGGGCACGCGGCGCGCGGGGGGCGACTTGGCGGCCGCGCCTCCGGCGAGCGCGATGGCCACGACCGTCGCCGACAGCCCCGCGAGCGCGCAGCGATGGCGGCGCGTCATGACACGTGAATTCCAGCGCTTGTGGTTCATGGCTTGACGGTCTCCTCGGAGAGGCCCAGAAGCCAGCGCACGAGCGAACGCCCGCCGGGCTGATCCAGCGCGAGGATCATCCAATCCGCTTCGATCCTCGGCGTGAAGCGGATCTTGGAGGCGTCGGCAGGCGCGTGATCCTCGATCTCCAGACGGACCACGCTGCCAGAGAACGACCATTCGATCCAGCTTGGAATGCGTCCAGCCTGAAATCGCCGGGCCGGTCCGTACCGGACCGAAATCATCTCGCCGCCGGCGCCCGGGCGTCGCAACGTGAGCTTCACCGGATCGGCGCCCGCATCGACCTCGAGCGTGAAGCGATATTCCGCGTCGGAGCGCCCCCGCACCCGACCCCCAGGGTCGAGCGGTCCGAGCAGGAGCCAACCCTTCCCAGATTGCTGCAGCTCCGCGCGCTCGAGCGCGGCGTGCACCCAATCCGGGCTCATGTCCCAGGGGGTCGCGATGAAGCGCAGCAGGGGAGACTCGATCCCCTCCTCCCCGCGCAACGAGCCCGCGACGCCTGTGCCGTAGCGCCGCACGATGATGTAGAGGGAGTCTCCGCGGAGCGAAGCGTCGAGCGCGCGCGACGGCCCCACGTATCCGACCACGGCGAGGCTCTCCGCATTCTGGGCCCAGCGGACGCGGGCCTTCCCGCGCCCACGGTCGGCCCGGCGAACGGAAATCGAGCCGACGCCGCGGGTCGGACCGTGCGCCGCCCCGTAGGAGGCAAGGAGCCGGTCGCGTGCCCCTGTGCCCGAGCTCGATGTTGGGACCCGCGCACAGCCGGCGAGAACCAGGGCGACCGCGAGCGCCGCGCAGGACGCGGACCGCGATGCGGCTTGCGCTCCGCGGACAAAGCGGGCACGCTGCGCGGCGTCGGAGTCCCCACGCGCCGCGGGGGCGTGAGCCTTGGCCCCTACGCTTCGCTCAATTTCGGACTCGAGGTGGGAGACGATCGCGAGGCGGTGCTTAAGAACCGCGCGATCGCTTTCGCGGCGCTCGGGATTCCCGAGCCGGGACCACGGCGCCTCCACCAGGTCCACGGAACCCGGATCGTCGGGCCGGACGAGGCTCCTTGCGACGCGGACGGGTTTATCGTTCGCGCCGGAGATCCGTGGGTCGCGGTGTCGGCCGCCGACTGCGCGCCGGTGGCGCTCGTGGCGCGGAACGGAGCCCTGGGCGCTCTCCTCCATTCGGGGTGGCGCGGAGCCCGGGATCGGATCGCGGCCCGTGGGGTCCGTCTCCTCGGCTCGGCCGGAGTCCCCCCAGGGGAAATCCTCGCTTCGATCGGCCCGTGTATCCATGCGTGTTGTTACCCCGTCGGGCCGGAGGTGGCGAAGGATTTTCCCGGTGAGGTCCTGAAGCCGCACGGGGAGGGCACCGCGCTCGACCTTCCGCTTGCGATTTCCATCGCCCTTCGCGAGGAAGGGATCGAGGAAGGAGCGATTCACGTCGCCCGGGAGTGCACCTCGTGCGAAGCCGGAAGCTTCTACTCTCATCGGCGGGACCGCGGGGTCACGGGCCGCCACTGGGCGCTCTTTCACCTCGCGACTCCTGGATAGGCACGTCCTCGTCCGCGCCGGCGGACGCGCGCGCGACGCCGGGAAGACTTCGCTCCGCGCGGAGAAACGCTCGTCTTCCCAGGAACCCCAGGAACAAGCCAAGTATCGCTCCGCCCAACACGTCGCTCGGATAGTGGTCCCCGACGTAAACCCGGGACAGAGACACAGCCGTCGCGAGCGCGTAGGCGGCGACCGCGGCCTGCGGAACCGCGGCCGCGATGATCGGCGCCGCGGAGAAGAAGTTGGTGGCGTGGCTCGAGGGGAAAGACCAGGAGGTTCGGACTCCGAACAGGGGCTTGGAGTCGTGAAGCGACACCGAGGGGCGCGCTCTTCGAAAGATCGGCTTCAGCACGTGGCTGCTCAGCTGATCGGCGGCCGCGATCGTGAGCGCGAGCACGACGACCGCGATCGCGCCGCGGCGTCCCCGGAGGAGGAGCAGCCCGGCAAGGAGGACCAGCAAGGGAATCTTCCAGGGGCCGACGTCGGTAAGCGCCATCATGACCGGATCCAACCAGGGATGGTGCAATCCGAGGTGGATCGCCCGGAAGAGCGCGGCGTCCCAGGCGGACAGCATAGCCGCGGTGATTAGAAGTCCGCCCCGAGCGTGACGAAGTGGTGCGAATCGTGGGCGGTGCGCTGGAAATCCGTGCGGCGTCCGAAGTCGTAACGAAGGATGAAATATCCAAGATTGATGCGGGCCCCCGCGCCGAAGGCGAAGAGGAGATCGTCCGAATGAAATCCCCCGTCGGTCGAGAAGAAATGCGGCTTCTCCCCCTCCTGCCATGCGCTGGCCGCGTCCAGAAACATCACGCCGTTGATTCCGCCCAGGGTGATCCGCCCCGGCCAGCCGAAACGGAGCTGCTCGATCAGCGGAAAGCGGAACTCGAGGTTTCCGAGGAGCGCGTTCGAACCCTTGAGGTCGCCATAGCCGACGCCGCGGAACGTGAACGCGCCCCCGAAGCGGAAGCGCTTCGGATCACGCCCGAAGCTCGATGCGGCGATGAAGCGCTGCGCGAAGGCGTAGTTGTGGTGGATGTTCGCATAGCGTCGCCAATCCATCATGAGGGTCGTGTAGGAGACGTCTCCGAACGCCTGCTCCGCCGTGTAGCTCGAGCGGCCTCCATTGATCGGCCCCGTGGATCCGTAGAGCGCGTTGTCGGCGACCAGCCCGACGTTCGGCGCGATGTATAGATAGGTCTTGTCCTTCGCCTGCTGCGAGACGGTGCCTAAATCGTAGTTATAGAGGAGGACCCCCTTGTCGAGGGCCGCGGCCTCGGCGCCGTATTCGATGCGCCGGAACCGGCTGAATGGCCACGCGAAGAGGAGAGCCCCACCCCGGTAGATCTGGCTTTCCACTTCGTCGCTGCTCGGTGAGGAGAACAGCAGGAGGTCGGTCCGGTACTGGAACGCGGCGACCGTATAGTTCGTGCGGTGCGAGAGGTTCGAGTACGCGAGGTAGATGTCGGAGTTCGCGAGGTCGCCGAAGAGATTGAGCACCGCGAGGATGTTGTGGTTGCCGAGCACGTCGCTGAACGACATGACGCTGGAGCCGGCGAATCCGATGTTCGACGCGAAGAAAGCGCCCGCGTTGACGTAATCGCGGGAAAACCTGGGCCTATAGGGAGCGTGCCGGAATGTGGTGCTGTCGACGAGCGGCTCCCGATACGCCTGGCGCACGTAGAGCGCGAGGGTCGTGTCCAGGACCGCCCCGTGGGTGGAGTCCCTCGCGGCACCGACCGCAACCGAGTCACCGGTGGCCGGGGTCCGTTGGAGGGGCGGCGCGGCCGGCAGAGCATCCGGTCCAACCTTGATCGGATCGGACGTTCCCTCGGAGGCCCCCGCCTGGGCCAGGAGCGCCCCTTCACCGAGCGACCCCGAACCTTCATTGGCATTGGCGACGACCGGCGGCGAGACGAGGAATTTCGGGACGTCCCGGACCGAGTAGATATCCCAACCGCCGCGCGTGAACGCCGAGAAGAGCAGCCGCTTACCGTCGCGAGAAAGAGAGATGCATGGGCTCTCGGGAACGATGCCGGAAACACCCGCCAGCAGATTCGAGAGCCGGGCCGTCTGGCCGGTCGCAAGGTCCATGCGGTAGATGTTCGGAATGCCGAAGCGATCGGAGACGAACACAACCGAGGATCCGCCCGGCCCCCATTGAGGTGAGATGTTCATCCCGCGCTGATTGGGAAGCACGGTCACCTTGCCACTCTCGACGTCGAGAATGGCGATCTGGAGCTTTCCGAAAATGAGCCTCTTCACATCGGTATCGGGGCCTTGGTCGGTCGCGAACACGATCCGCGTCCCATCCGGAGACCACGACGGATCCCGAGCGGCGTACTTCCCCCCCAGCACCTCGCGAAGGTTCTTGCCGTCGACGTCGCAGATGTAGAGCTTCGAGTGACCCTCCTTGAGTCCCACGAACGCGAGCTTCCGCCCGTCCGGCGACCAGGTCGGCGAATAGATCGCGTCGAGACCGAACCTGAGCTTCTTCTTCACGTTCCCCGATGGGACCTCGATCAGGTAGATCGCGTCCTGCCCCCCGCTCTTGGCCGGCAGTGCGACCTGGTGCTCGTCGGGGGACCAGGCAATGGAGGTGTTGAAGAAGCGAAGCGACTCGAAGGTTCCGGTCCGCTCGCCCTCGACGAGCTTCTTGAATACTCTGCCGTCGAGCGCGGAGGCGAGATAGAGATCGTTGTACATGCTGCGGTCCGAGATAAAGACCATCTGGGTCCCGCTGGGAGAGACCGAAGGGGCGACGTTGAAATTCGAGAGGTCGCGCTCGGCGTCCGTCAGCTTGCCGGCGATTCGGTCCGCCTTGTCGTAATCGGCGATCTGCGGCAGGTACTCCTTGCGGACGGACTCGGTCCACTTCTTGGACAGCACCTCCACGGTGAGCCCGGTCGAAGACTCGAGCGCCCGATCCGCGCTCCCCATGCGCCGGGTCCGTTTCAGGATCTCGCCGATCTTCTGGACGCCGTAGGTGTCGGCGATGAACTCGAAGATCGACTGGCCAAAACGATAGACCCGGATGTCCCCCACGTACTCGAGCACGCGGATCGGGGTCAGGTATCCCTCGAGCGAAGCATCCCGAAGCCACATCTTGGTGTTGTTATCGACCTCCGCGATCGAGAGGTATTCGGCCATTCCTTCCATGAACCAAAGCGGAGGTGATGATGCGAAGGGATTACCGACGAGGCCTTGCCGGTCCCCGAACAGGATGTCCACCTGGAACGCGTGAACCAGCTCGTGGGTCAGAACGTGGTCCAGCTCCCCGTAGGACCCGGTGAACGGGAGAAACACCCGGCGCTTGAGGAATTCCGTCACTCCCCCGGTGCCGACCCCGATCAGCTCCGGTGTGATGTTGGTTTGCTCGAAATCCGTATGCGAGGCATAGAGGACGAGCGGGATCTTGGACTTGATTTGATGGTCCAGCACGCGGCTGAGCCTCTTGTACGCCCGCTCGGCCATGACCGCGGCGTCCTGAACGGCTTCGTCTTCACCCTGGTAGTAATAGACGTCGAAGTGCTCGGTCTTGAGCACCGACCAGCGGAACTCTTTGTAGTGAACCTTGTTTTGTCCGAAGTACTGCGCGGCGGAGGGGGCGGGGACGGACAGCGCCCCCAGCCAAGAGAGCATTGCGAGCGCGAGCCGAATCCCAAGCCTTCGCTTGGCGCGCGAGATCTCCGACCGACTGCCCCACCCGTTCATGCCGTCGTCCCTTCCTGTGCTCCGGCGAGCGCGGCCGCTCTCGCGGCGTCGAGCGCCGCCTCCAAGGCGTGCGCCGGGATTGCTCCCTGGGCCGATTCGGGCCGACCGCCCCCTTTCCCTCCGTACTCGCGGCAGAGCCTGCCCAGGAGATCGCCCACGGATATTGTACCCGCTGGCGCTGAAAAGTGCGCCCTCGGCGTCTCGCCGCCGGCAGCGAGGAGCGCAATAGCCCCCCGACCCGCGATCAGCGAGGCTAAGGCGCCGATCTCCCCGGAGTCCCGGTCGGGGAAATGCCGTGCCACGACCGGGCCCCGCAAGCCCCGTGGGGCAGCCTCGATAAGCGCCGCGGCTTCACGCATGAGCTCGGAGGCGAGCAGGGTCTTGAGCCTCTTGTCGAGGCGCTCACGCTCCTCCTTGAGCCGCGCCACGGCCTTGGGGAGGTCGCTCTCGCCAGCGGTGAAGGCGAGGGAAAGCTCGCGAAGGATCCGCGCCCGGTCCCTCTGGCGCCGGAGCGCGCGTCCGCCGCAGACGAACGCCACCCGGGTTCCCCCCTTGTACTTCTCGGTGGAGAGGATGGCCACGATACCGACTTGGCCGGTCCGGCGTACGTGCGTGCCGCCGCAGGCTGACCAGTCGAAACCCTGCACCTCCACGACCCGCACGATCCCTTCGACGGCCGGAAGCTTGCGCAGCGGAAAACGGCCGATCTCCTCGCGGGGAACCTCGTGGATCAGGATCTCGCGATCCTCCCACACGACCTCGTTCGCCCGCTCCTCCACGCTGCGGAGCATCCCGGGGTCGAGCCCCGGGTGGGCGACGTCGATCGAGACCTCCTCCTCTCCTAAGTGGAACGAGCGCGTCTCGGCTCCGGCGACGGCGATGAACGCCTGCGAGAGGATGTGCTGGCCGGTGTGCTGCTGCATGTGATCGAATCGCCGCGCCCAGTCAACGGAGGCTTCCACGCGGGAGCCGGGCGCCAGCGCACCTTCCACGCGGTGCCATACCCGTCCCTCATCCTCGGATACGTCGACGACCGAGAACGCATCGAGCCGACCGCGGTCCGCGGGCTGCCCCCCTCCTCCAGGGTAGAACGCGGTCCGATCCAGCTCGACCCACGTCGCGCCGTCCCGTTCGATCGAATGGAGCACGGTGCCCTCGAAATCTCGGATGGTGGAATCTTCGTGGTAGAGACGCCGGGTCAAGTGCGGAACCTCGGGATTGTGCCGGGCCGGGAAGGATCGCGGGGATCATACCTTGACCGGCTGCCCCTCGCAACGAGGAGCACCCGCGGGCGCGGCCGGGGGATACGAGGCGGCTACCGCGTCAGGGCGACGTTCCGCTGCTCGATCAGGTCGGCGATCGACTCTGTGAGCCCGCGCAGCTCGGCGAGGTTCATCTCGAACTGCTCATCGTGCTTGTAGGCCTTCTCGAGCTCGTGAACGAGCCGATGCAAACGATCGATCTGCTCCATGATGTCGCGGTCGATCCCCCCCACGGGATCGACGACGCCGTCGGTGTAGGCACGCTGGCCCGGCTCGATCACAATCGTGCCGGCGAGGAACTCGAGCTTGCGCGCGTTCCCGTCCAGTTCTTCGAGAAAATCCGAGAAGTCCTCGCGGAACTGACGGCTCTCAATCCGTTCGATCCGGTGGGCCTCCGCGTTCAGATGCTCCGCAACACTTGAGCGAAACCGCCGATCGTCCTCACGGCGCTGGGAGGGCTCCAGGTATCCACGATACCCCGGTACGTGACGTGCAACGTTCTCGACGACTTCCACCGTTGCGAGCTTCGCCTGACGCGTGCGTGGCATCCGGACTTTCCTCCTCACGATTGCAGACTGCAATCTCCGAGAACCCATCTCCATCGCGCATGCTCCCGGCGGCCGGCCTCCCGTTGCCCGGCCGATCCTTTCCCATTGCGGCCCTATCTACTTTCCACGGTCGCGGATCGCGGCTCCGGCCTCTATCCGACGCGGCCCGAGAGCCCGCGATCTGGATCGGCGATTCCGCAACTCCCATGCCACGGGACTGGAAAGCTTTCGTCAGGGGACGGCTACCCGCACGGCGTACGGAGTTTGGAGGGGGGCGGAGGATTGTAGGATTGCGCCCGACTGGTCGACGTGAAGGAGGCGATTCGAGCGGAGATCGGTGACCCAGCACGATCCGTCGATCGGATCGATGTCGAGGCCGTACGGCTCCAGCGCGTTCACGGTCGCGAGCATGGCGCCCGAGCGCGCGATGCGGCTCAGCCGCCCCACGCCGAAGCCGGACGGACCCCGCTCACTCAACCAGAGATCGCCGCTCTGCGGATCGACCGCGAGGTCAGCGGTGTTCGAGAGATTTGTACGGACTAGGGTCGCGGAGCTGTCGGCCGGGTTGAGGTAGAAGAGGCTTCCCGAGTCGAGCAAACGCGTCGCGACCCATGCACACCCCATCGATTCGTCGAGCGCGATCGCGCGGATCGGGCCCGCACCCAGCGTCCACTGGTGGGTGAGGAAAAGGTCCTGAGAACGAAACCGATAGACGACTCCCTCTTCGTTCCCGACCCACACGGTGGGATCGAGCGAACCTGCCTCGACAACGCGCGGCCTCCCGACCGCGGTGATCCAGCGCTGCGGCGTCGGGTCGTTGAGGTCGGGGCCGAAGGAAACGACGCGCTGCTCCGAGAGGGATACCACCCACCCGATACCCCGATTCTCCGAAATCGACACGTCCCCGGGAGCGCCGATCGATAGGACCGCGCCGATCGTGGCGCCGTCTTCGGATTTTCGGACCACGAGCCCATCCGTTTCCCCGAGGAGCCAAAGCAGTCCCCGGTTCCGGTCGAGCTCCAGATCAACATAGCTTTCGTCGGATGTGCGCTCGAAGAGAAGGTCCCTCCCGTCGGGACTGAGTCTCGATAACGACGGGACGTTTGCCTCGAGCACGAAAATGCGCCTCACGCCCGGCGTGGCCGTGTCCGGTGGGCTGACCGCGCTGTCTCCATTCGCCAGATGCGCGATGAGGCGATAGACGTACGTCGAATCGTTCACCACCGCGCTGTCTTCCCCCGCGCTCGCGTCGGCTTTGTAATCGGCGAGGCCCAGGGGCTGGGGGGGATCCCCCGGTCTCCAGCGTTGGACGCGATAGCCCACGACTCCCTCGACGGAAAGCGCCGGCCACCGGAATTCGACGACGTCGTCGGCCGCGATGGCGTTGAATCCGGCGAGCCCACCCTGCGTGGCGGTGTTTTTGGGATCGAGTGGGTTGAGCCGCTCGCGGGTCATGCACCCGGAGAGGAAGAGCGTGGCCGTCAGGAGAAGAGTCGTACCCCGAATCACCGGCCGGAGCCGCTCACGAGGAGAAAAAGGCCCCCGGTGAAAAGGACCTGGCCGACTCCGAGCGATAGGAGCGAGAGGTGATCGTAGTGGACCGCGCGATCGAAGTAGGCATCCAGCACGCGGCGGTCCGAGCTCTCCAAGTATCGGTCGTACCATTGATCCCCTTCGCGCCGGAGGAGCGCCGCGGCCCCGGTAAGGCCCGCGCCCACTCCGACAAGGCTCCACTGAACCCACGGGCGCCGGTACACCGGCGGCCGCCGAGCCGGTGCTGCGAGCGTCTGCGCCACCCGGCGCATCGAGACGCTCGCGGACCCGGACGCTTGCCCCATGTCCAAGAGGGCCTCGAGCAGCAGCGGACTGACTGCAAGCGGCGTCTCGCCAAGGAGCGAGTCAGGACCGGCCAAGGGGGAGCGGAACACCTGCGCCGGCTCGGGCGTGCTTCGGAGCATGACGCGGGGCCGCAAGTCGAGAAAGACGCGCGTCGTCACGCCCGGGCGGATGGTCGCCTGGGCGGCGTCGGAGGCATCGTCGAAGTGGCGGGGGTCCTCGGGAAGGGCGCGAACGCGGACGGTCTTCGCCGTTAGCCAGATCGGCCCCAACGGGGATCGCCCGGCCTGAACCTCGTCGATGAGGATGAGCAGACCCGGCGGCGCGGTCTCGACGAAGAGCGCCCCGGACGAGGAGTCGGGGGGCGCTAGCTCGCGCTGGAGATAGGAGCCGGCGAGAACTTGGGACGGGGACGCGAAAAGGACCGCGGTTGCCAGAGCGACCGCGTAGCAGACCTTGCGTGCCCCGCCGCCAAGACGAGGTTTAGTAGTCGAAACCCACGTAAAATTCGCGCTCCCAGCCCGGCTTGACCCTCTGGAAATCCGTTTGCCGAGCCAGATCGTAGCGCAATACGAAGTAACCGCCCAGGCTCATCCTGAGACCGAGACCAAAGCTTCCCTTCGGGCGCGGGAATTTCTCGAACTTCTCCCACGCGTTGCCCGCGTCGGCGAACACGGCCCCCTCGATCCCCGGAAGCTCGAGCGATTGCAACGGAACCCCAAGGACCAGTCTGTCGAAGAGCGGGAAGCGGTACTCCGCGTTGACCAGGTACATCCGCGTGCCGTAGATGCTTCGCCGCCCGTATCCACGGAGGGAGTAGGAGCCACCCAACGCGAACCGTTGCGGATCGGCCCCGGAGCTCACGCGCGACTGGAGCCTCAAGGCGATCGTCGTCCACTGGCTCATGCGCAGGTACCGCCTGAGATCGGCGCTCGCCATCACGTTTTCGGTCCGGCCGTTGTTCCAGTTGGTCGTGAGCGCCCCGGTCAGGTTGTAGCGAGCGCCGTCGCGCGGTCCTGTCGCGAACCAGAGCGCGTTGTCCCGGACCAAGGAAAGAGAGTGCGTCGTGAGGAACCCGCGCCGCGACGTGCCGAAATCGCGCACTTTTTCATCGTAGTAGCCCTGGGCCGTTCCTTCGATGCGGCTGAAGCGTGAGAAGGGGTAGCTCGCCAGGATCGAGGCCCCCGCCTTCCGCTCGAAGTATTGCGCCCCGATTGCGTCCTGGTAGTCCCCCGCGGTGTGGAAGGCGCCGACTCCGTAGTTCCAGCGATGCTGGAGGTTGATATACCACGCGCCTCCGTTCATCCGGGAGAGGATGTCCGAGGTGGATTGGGCCGTGTTTCCCAGTTGGAAGTAGAACAGATGGTTTCCGAGGAGATCGCTCACCGCGCCTTGGAGCCCCTCCCCGATGTTTTCGGTCGGCTCCACCGCGATCCCGCCCTGAACGAGGTCGAGCCCGTAACGAGGCTCGTAGGGCAACGGGTGCTGGGTCGAGCGCGCGAGCGTGTCTTCCCACCGCCACGTCGACGGCACGTCGACGGTCTGGAGCGAGAAGGAGTCAACGACCTGCTCGGAAACGGGCATCTCGTATACCGCGAAACCGCCGCGGCGAAAGCCCGTGAAGAGGATCCCCTTGCCTCCCGGGAGCCACGACGGATCCATCGCCGCGCCGAGGAGCCGTTTGAACCGTCCGCCGTCACCGTTCGGAGTGACGGAGTAAAGGTCCAAGGACCCGCTCCGGTCCGAAGCGAACGCGATACGGCTGCCGTCCGGAGACCAGGTTGGCGTCTGATCCGACCACGCGCCGCACGTGAGGTAGCGGATCGCCAGGGTTTCCGTATCGATGAGGAAGAGATTCTGGTGGCCGTCGCAGCCGAAGCGCGTCCGGTCCGAGCTGAACGCGATCTGCTTTCCGTCCGGCGACCACGTCGGATCCAGGTCTGTGTAAAAGTCGTTGGTGAGCCGGGTCAGCTCCTTCGTCGCGCGGTCGAACACATAGATGTCCATCTGCCCCGACGGCTTCAGACCGGCGACCGCGATCTTGGTCCCCTCGCGGTTCCACGCCGGCGAGGAAAGCGCGATCAGGTCGTCCAGGTACTCGCGGAGAAGGACCTTCTTGCCGGTAACGTCGTAGATGAAGAGCGCGTCTCGCTCGTTCCACTTCGAGACGAACGCGAGCTCCCCCTTGCTGGAAACGTCGATGCGGCTCTGGAAGGGATGGAACGATTCGAACTGCGCCGCACGCTGCCCGCGCACCACCGATCGCACATCCTGCTCGCGGCCGCGCCACGACGCGCTGTAGATGTTCGTATAGCCGCTGCGCGCCGAGATGAAGAAATAGCGGCACCCGCCGAGGAGTGTCGAGTCGGGCACGGCGACCGGTTTCAGGTTCACGCCCTGCGAGCCGGCCAGCTCCTCCCCCGCCAGCGCGAGCGTCATCCGGTCTTTCACCTCCGGGAAATACTGGCGCTTCAAGCGGTAGACCCAATCATCGGAGAGCCGGCGCATTGGGACGCCCGTCACTCGCTGCAGCAACTTTTCGAAACGATCGTCCTTGTAGATCTCCGTGTAGAGGCGCCTCAGCGCGTCGTCCCCATAGGTCTCGCCGATGTACTGACACAGGCTCTGCCCGAGCTTGTAGACCGCGAACGTTCCGTTGTAACGCCAGAGATCCTGGATGGCCGGCAGGCGATCCTCGAGGACCATGTCGCTCACCACCATGGTCCCCTGCGAGTCCCATTTCGCCGACCAGTACTCGGCGAGCCCTTCGGAGAACCAGAGTGGCGGCACGACGTAGGAGGCCTTGCGGTGCTTTTTGTAGACCTCTTCAAGGATGGAGAGCTGGAACACGTGCACCAGCTCGTGATGGATCACATGGCGAAATTCAGCGAAGGATCCCGTGTAGGGGAGAACGACTCGGCCCTTCGAGAATTCGGTGAACCCTTGCACGCCCTCGGGAAGGGAATACGGGCTCACGTTGGTTTGCTCGAAATGCTGATGCGAGGAGTAGACGATCAGGGGAATCGAGTGCGAGACCTCGTGCTGGAACTTGCCCTTCAGGTCCTGATAGCTGTCCTCCGCGAGGGAAAGCGCCGCGCGGGCGAGCGGCTCCTCTTCCGGATAATAGAAGATCTCCACGTGATCGCCGCGAAGCGTCAGCCATTGAAACGAGTTGTAGTGCACCTTGTTTTTCCCGAACGCAAAAGACTGGGCGTGCGAGAGAGACGGCGCGAAAGCAACGGCGGACGCGATCGCGAGGAGACCGGCGAGGAGCTTAATCTTCTTCATTCGGGTGCGGCCTCGGAGTAAGACCCGCCCGGCGAGACGACTCGAGGGGATGTATATCAAATATTATACCAGCGCAGCGCGCCGGGACCAAGAAGGTTCCGCTTCCAGACGTCGAAATTATACCGATTTACCGTGGACCTGCGCACCCGCCACCCAGACTGCGGTGACCTTGGCGCGGTGCAGGTCTTCCAGACCCACTCCAAGCAAATCCTGGTCGAAAGCGACCAAATCCGCCCCCCATCCCCTCTCGATCCGTCCGAGCGGCGTCCGCCAGCCTGCCATCCGATTGGGTTCTTCGAGGTGCGCGCGGAGCGCCCGTTCGAGGCCGAGCCTCTGCTCGGAGTGAAAGGCCTCGGATTCCGCCTCACCGCCCCGCCGGCGCAGCAGCGCAGCCTGAAGGGCGAGGAGCGGACCGGGGCGGTCGAAGGGAGCGTCCGACCCGAAGAGAAGCTTCGCGCCGGCGCGCTGCAGGGAGCGATACGCGTAGGAGCGAGCGGTGCGCGCGCCCCACCGGCGCCGCGCGACGTCGCGATCCGTGATCTGATGGATGGGTTGAACCGATGCCAGAACGCCAAGTCCCTTGAACCGGGGGAAATCCTCTTCCCGTGCGAGTTGAACGTGTTCGATCCGGGGTGGGAGCGGAAACCCGCCCCCGCTTTCAATCGCGGCTTGGATCGCGTCGAGCGCGTTCCGCACCGCGCGGTCCCCGATCGCGTGGATCGCGACGGTGAGGCCGGCCTTCCGGGCGGCCGTGCATCGGTCCGCGAGCTCGGAGCGAGGCATGACCTCGATCCCCTTGCCCGTACCATCTTCGTACTCTTCCTCGAGCAGCGCGGTTCCAGATCCGACCGTCCCGTCCGCGAAAAACTTCACGGGACCGACCCGTAGCCGATCGTTTCCCCATCCGCTCCGCAATTCGAGTAGATCTGCGGAGTCGAGCTTCGCGGCGGGGACCGAGAGGAGGAGCCGGAAGGGCAACCGGTCCTTCTGGCTCAGCCGCTGCGCGGCGCTCCAGATGTCTTCACGGTCGAAGTCGTGGGCGCCCGTGATGCCGAGGGAGTGCACCTTCCGGATCGCCGTCGCGAGATCGTCGGCCGGATCCCGCGGGCGCGTGACGAAAGGGCTCATCAGGGCCCTCGCCTCCTCGATGAGGATCCCGGTCGGCTCTCCTGTGGTCTTGTCGCGATCCACAACCCCTCCCGAGGGATCGGGCGTATGTGCCCCGATGCCCGCGGCGGTCAACGCCGCGGAGTTCCCCCAAAAGGAATGCCCGTCGATCGCGTAGAGAAGCAACGGCCGGTCGCCGAGCACACGGTCCAGGGTCGCTCGGCGC
>WNFK01200968.1_pt1 | contig 88510 bp, 92 predicted proteins | sample 5400281 | NCBI WGS metagenome assembly WNFK01 (sample SAMN13153350, study PRJNA577476) | soil metagenome | isolation source: 20 cm soil on Douglas fir-dominated hillslope | place: USA:California | collected 2013-09-17
CCCGCGCGATGAAGGGCGGCAACGACGCCTATAACGACCGGCAGGTCGCCAAGCGCGAGGGCATGACCGTCGGCCTACTCCTCGCCGAGTTCGAGGCGAACCGCGCCGCGACCATCCGGGCGGTCGAGGCCGCCGACGACGAGCTGTTCGCGCGGCGCATCCGCTCGGCGGGGGGCGTGGTCGGCCCGCTCGCCACCGTCTTCCACCAGATCGCGGTGGCCCACGTGCTGGGCCACGCGAACGATATTGCCGGAGGCGCGACCCACCATGGCTGATCGCAACCCGCGGGGCCCACTCGACGGCGTGAAGGTGCTCGACATGACCGAGCACATGGCGGGCCCCTTCTGCACGATGATCCTGGCCGACATGGGCGCCGACGTGATCAAGCTGGAGCGGCCCGGCGCGGGCGACTCCTCCCGCGGCATGGGCGACGGCAGCGAGCGCAATCCCTACTTCCGCTACATCAACCGCAACAAGAAGAGCCTCACGCTCGATTACAAGGGCGCGCGCGGCCGCGAGGTCTTCCTCAAGCTGATCCCCGCCATGGACGTGCTGGTGGAGAACTACCGCCCCACCGTCATGGACCGCGCCGGACTCGGCTGGGAAACTTTGAACCAGCTGAACCCACGGTTGATCTACGCGCAGCTCTCCGGCTTCGGCTCCGACGGCCCCTACCGCGAGAAGGGCGGCTTCGACCTCATCGCCCAGGGCATGGGCGGCATCATGCACGTGACCGGCGAGCCCGACGGCCCGCCCACCTCGGTGGGCCTGCCGATCTGCGATCTGGGCACCGGCATGTGGGGCGCCCAGGGCGTGCTCGCCGCGCTCTACGAGCGGCAGCGCACCGGCCAGGGCCAGAAGGTCGAGTGCTCGCTGCTCGAGACCGCGGTCGGCTTCTCCTCGTGGACCAGCGCGGGCTGGCTGGCCGACCACGTCGAGCCGGTCCGCATGGGCTCGCGTCATCGCCAGAACGCGCCCTACCAGCGCTTCGAGACCAAGGACGGCTACATGATGATCGGCGCCGCCGGTCAGTCCATCTGGCAGCGCTGCGCCCGCGCGCTCGGTCACCCGGAGTGGCTCGAGGACCCCCGCTTCGCCCGCTCCCCGGAGCGGCGGAAGAACCGCTTCGCGCTCGAGAAGGAGATCACCGCGGTGCTGGCGACCGCTCCGACGTCGCACTGGACCAAGGTGCTCGACGACGCGGGCGTGCCCTGCGGGCCCGTCTACAACTACGAGCAGCTCTTCTCGGACCCCCAGGTGCAGCACCGCGAGATGGTGGTCCACGCGAACGACGCCGAGCTGGGCCGCGTGGCCCACATCCGCACCCCGATCCGCCTGTCGGGGAGCGACGTGGCGGTGCGGCGGACCGCGCCCAAGCTCGGCCAGCACACCGCCGAGATCCTGGCCGGGCTCGGGTACACCCCGGCGGAGGTCCAGGCCCTGCGCGGCGAGAGCGTGATCTGATCTTCCTGATCCGGCACGGCGAGACGCTCGGCAACGCCTCGCGCACCGTCCAGCTCCCCGACAACCCGCTCTCCCCGCGCGGCATCGCCCAGGCCGAGCGCCTGGCCCGTCGGCTCGAGCGCGAGGGCCTCGGCGCCATCCTCTCGAGCGACTACGCGCGCGCCGCGCAGACCGCGGAACGGCTGGCGCGCGTCACCGGGCTCTCCATTCGCCACGATCCCCTGCTCCAGGAGCGCAACTTCGGCGATCTTCGCGGCACGCCCTACGCGGACCTCGGCCTCGACATGTTCGCGCTCGACTACGCCCCGCCGAACGGCGAGACGTGGGACGTCTTCCACGCGCGCGTGGACCGGGCCTGGGCGCTCGTCCGGGAGTGGGCCGCGGCGACCGGCGGCCACCTGGCCGTCGTCACGCACGGTCTCGTCTGCCGCTCCCTGGCCGCGCGCCACCTGACCCTGCCCGAGGGCGAGGACGTGCCCGAGCGCTGGGAGAACACCGGGATCACCGTCATCGAGCATCCCGCTCCGTGGCGCGTGCGCCTGCTCAACAGCGCCGCCCATCTCGACGACGCGACGTCCCAGCCCCTGCCGAGCTCGGGGGCGGTCTGAGCGACTGTCTTGCGCGTCAAGCGGGGCGCCATGGACGCTGATCGCGGAGGATGGCGTTGAGAATGACGAGCAGTTTGCGCAGGGCGGCGGTCCCGGCGCTCAGGTGATCGACGCGGCCGAGCGCATCGTGCTCCCCGGCATGGGCAACGCCCACACCCACGCGGCCAGCCACCTGGCCAGGGGCCGGGTGGGAACGTTCACCCTCGAGGATCTGCTGACCTACTCGCCCGCAAACTCAGGATTCCGCACGCCGGACGATGAGTATCTCTCGGCGGCCATCGGGGCGATCGAGATGCTCAAGACCGGGTGCACCGGCGCCTACGATCTCTACATCGCGGTGCCGGCGATCACCGACGAGACCTTCGCGGCCGTGGTCCAGGCCTACACCGACGTCGGGGTCCGGGTCGTGCTGGCGCCGGCGGTGGCCGACGTGGTGTTCTACCAGACCGTCCCCGGCCTCGCCGACCTCCTGCCACCCGACCTGCGGCGCACGATCCAGGACATCCGGCCCTCGCCGACCAAGGGGCTGCTCGACCTGACCGAGCGCGCGATTCGCCGCTGGCACGGCAGCGCGGAGGGGCGGGTCCGGGTCGCGGCCGCACCCACCATCCCCAACCAGGCCACCGACGAGCTGCTGGACGGCTGCGCCGCCCTGGCCCGCGAGTACGGTGTCGGCATCCACACCCACCTCGCCGAGTCCAAGGTCCAGGTGGTCGAGAGCCGGCGGCGCTGGGGCAAGAGCATCGTGGCCCGGCTGGCCGACCATGGGGTGCTCGGCCCCGGCTTCGTGGGCGCGCACTCGGTCTGGCTCGACGATGCCGATCTCCAGATGCTGGCCGACGCGGGCGCCGCGGTCGCTCACAATCCCGGCAGCAACCTCCGCCTGGGCGTGGGCATCGCGCCGGTGCGCGAGATGCTGGACCGCGGCCTGGCGGTCGGCCTCGGCACCGACGGCTCGACGTGCGCGGACAACCAGAACCTCTTCGAGGCCCTCCGCATCGCCTCGGTGATCAGCACGCTCCGCTTCCCGCACGAGACCGCCCGCTGGCTCGACGCCGACGCGGTCTGGGACCTGGTCACCGCCGGCACCGCGCGCGTGATGGGCCAGCCCGGGGACCTGGGCGTCCTCGCGCCGGGGCGCAAGGCGGATCTGGTCCTGCTCCGGACCGACTCGATCTTCCTCCGTCCCCTTTCCGATCCGGTGAAGGCGCTCGTCTACGCCGAGACCGGCGCGAGCGTGGACACGGTCCTGGTAGATGGCCGCGTGGTCCTCGAGCGGGGCCGCGTGACCACGGTGGACGAGGCGCGCATCTACGCGCGCGTCCAGGAGGCGGCCGACCGCCACCGCGAGCGGGCCGCGGAGGCCTGGGCGCTGGCCGGGCGTCTGGCGCCCTATGTCGCCGCGGCGTGCCGGGGCGCGGTGACCGCGCCCCTGCCGATCAACCGCTTCGCCGCGGCAGCGCCTACGAGCTGACCGGGCCGAGGAGCCAGTCGAGGATCCGCGCGTTCTCGTCCCGCGGATACGTGTGGGAGAGATCCTCGATCTCGCGATAGACGACCTCCGCCCCCGCCATCTGGAGCGCGTCCCGGCTCATGCGCGCGGTCTGCACCGGGAACATCCAGTCGAGCGCGCCGTGCACCAGGTAGATCGGCCGGCCGCGCGCGTTCTGGATATCGCCCCGGGCGAGGAGGAACGGATGGAGCACGCCGCAGGCCGGCGCCAGGTGGGTGAAGGGCATGCCCTCCGCGAGCCCGCAGAGGAGCGCGTAGGTCGCGCCGTCCGACATGCCGGTGAGCAGGACGCGCGCGCGGTCCACGTGGTAGCGCGCGGCGATGTCCTCGACCGCCGCCCGCAGCCGGGGCGCGTCCACGTCCTCTCCGCCCATGATGGACCACGTGCGGTCGAGCGCGGTCGGCGACAGCACCAGCACGCCGCGCGAGCGCGCCTCCCGCAGCCAGGCCCACAGGAAGTCGCGCCCGTGGCCGCTGCCCCCGTGCAGGGCGACGACCAGCGGCGCCGGCGGCGCGCTTGCCTCCCACGTCTCCGGCACGTAGAGCGAGAGGCCACCGCGGCTGGCGTGGTCGTTGCGCGCGTGCAGCACCCCGACCCGGGCGCCGTCGTCGCGGAGGGCCGCCTCGCGCAGGCGCCGGACCAGCACGTCGTCCCCGCGGCGGCCCGGCTCGAGGAACCAGCGGCTCACCGGCTCCAGCACCGGCGCGAGCGGGTAGAGCGCCTCCTGCAGCGGCGCGAAGCGGCGCAGCGCCCGGTAGAGCTCGATCGGCTCGCCGGTGCGCGCGGCCGCCGTGAAGGCCTCGATCAGCTCGATGGCCTGGCCGCTGACCTGGGCGAGCCGCTCACGCAGCAGCCGCAGATCGTCGGGCCACGCGGCGGCCTCGAGCGCGCGCCGCGGCCCGGCCAGGCGCTCGGCGTGGGGAGCGAGGCGATCGGCCAGCTCGAGGGCCCGCGGCGGGAAGAGCTGCCGCTGCGCCCACTCCACTCGATCGAGCGCGCCGAGCAGGGCGACCAGCAGCGCGTCCGTCGTCTCCGCGACGGCCGGGGAGACCGCCATCGGGCTACGCGGCGCGGCGATCGAGGAAGGCGCGGAGCGCGCGTCCGCACGCCGAGCCGTGCGAGCACGGGAGGCCGTGCCGCGCCTCCGGGAAGACCTGGAGCTCCGAGCCCGCGATGCCCGCGTGCATCGCCTCCATGACCGCGAGCGGCACGAACGGGCTGCGCCCGGGCGCCAGCAGCAGCGTCGGCACCGGGATGCGGCCGAGCTCGGGCGAGAGATCGGTCCCGATGAGCACGTCGGCCAGGTCGAGCACCGAGTCCGCGGAGCACCGGGCCTGAGCCTCCTCGAACCAGCGGTACTGGGCCGCGGAGACCCGGTCGCGGTCGAGGCGCAGCGGGGTCATCATCTCGCCCCACCTGGCCATGCCGTTGGCGCGGATGAACTCGCGCCACTCCCGCGCGCGCTGGATCGAGCCGCCGCGGTGCGAGGCGTTCGAGACGGTCAGGCTCAGCAGGGCCGCGGGGTGCCGGCTCCCGAGCAGCAGGCCGACGGTGCCCCCGACCGACTCGCCGACGAAGTGGAAGCGCTCGGCGCCCGCGGCGCGCGCGACCTCGAGCGCGTCGGCCATCAGCCCTTCGAGCGACCATGGAAACCCGGGGCTCGGCACCCCCGAGCGGCCGAAGCCCATCATGTCGAAGCGGGCGACGCGGTAGCGATCCAGCAGCGCGGGGAGCCACTCGGCCCAGATCTCCGCGGTGGCGCCGATGCCGTGGTGGAAGACGATCAGCGGCGCCTCCCCCGCCCAGGGCGGGGTCGCGTCGATGACCTCGAAGTACAGCGATCCGCCCGGCCGGTCCAGCTTGCCGGTGGCGCTCACGGCGTCAGCCGGCGGTGACGGTCGCCCGCGCTCCGAGAGAAGCCCGCGTCACCAGCCCGATCCAGACCGCGAGCCGGTGGAGGATCAGCAGGCCCGCGAGCGAGAGCAGGTTCACGCGAAGCACCCAGCCGACGATCGGCAGCGAGAACGCCTCCGCGCCGCTCGCCAGCATCGTGGTCGCGGCCACGAGCACTGCCTCGTACGCCACGAACGCGCCCACGAACGCGGCGGCGCCCGTCATCAACCCCCCGCGCCCGCGCCGCCGATCGGCCAGCGCCCGCGCGGCGAGCAGCGCCGCGCAGGCGCTGACGCCCAGGATCACGCCCCACGCGACGCTGTTCGCGGTGCGCGGATAGCCGAGCAGGCCGTAGCCGACGGCCTGGTCCGCGAGCCAGGCGACGCGAGCGCGGCGAAGGGCGTGGCGCACGCCATGCCGAGCGTGACGAAGACGCTCGCCGCGGTCAGCAGGAGGATCCAGAGCCAGCGCCGGGCTTCGGTGGGCATCGCGTTGCTCCTTTCGCGACCGACGGTACCAGAGCGGTCAGGGCCGCGCAACCAGGAGGCCCTGTGTTTACGATACAATGCCCGCGTCATGACCACCCCGCTTCCGCTCCAGGGCGTGCGCGTCCTCGAGCTCGGCCACATCATCGCGGGGCCCTCGGCCGGGCTGCTCCTGGCCGACCTGGGCGCCGACGTGATCAAGGTGGAGCGGCCCGGTGAAGGCGACCAGTCGCGGGGCATGCCGGCCGGCACCTCGGCCAACTTCCACTTCCTGAACCGCAACAAGCGCTCGATCGCGATCGACCTCAAGGGCTCGGCGGACGGACGCGCGCTCTTCCTGCGCCTCGTCGCGGGCTCGGACGTGGTCATCGACAACTTCGCTCACGGCGCGGTCGAGGGCCTCGGCCTGGGCTACGAGGTGCTGGCGCGGGTGCACCCGGGCATCATCTACCTGGCGCTCAAGGGCTTTCTCCCCGGCCCGTCGGAGGCGCGCCCCTTCCTCGACGAGCTCGCGCAGATGTCGGCCGGTCTCGCCTTCATGACCGGCCCGCGCGGACAGCCCCTGCGCGCCGGCGCCTCGATCGTGGACGTCGGGGCGGCGGCCTACGGCGTGATCGCGGTCCTGGCCGCGCTCCACCAGCGCGCGCAGACCGGCCGGGGACAGAAGATCACCTCGGGACTCTTCGAGACCGTCGTCTTCTGGGTGGGCCAGTGGCTGGCCCAGCACGCGGCCACCGGCCAGCCCTCGGTGCCGATGCCGGAGATCCGCCAGGGCACCCGCATGGGCTGGGGCGTGTACCAGCTCTTCACCGCCGGCGACGGCGAGCAGATCTTCATCGGCATCACCTCCAACGCCCACTGGGAGCGCTTCTGCGACGAGTTCGGATTGAAAGATTTGCGGGCCGACGAGCGGCTCGACGACAACGCCAAGCGGGTCGCCGCGCGCGCCTGGCTGCCTGCCCGCATCGCGGAGGAGATGCTCCGGTACTCGAGCGCGGAGCTATCGGAGCGGCTCGAGCGCGCCCGCGTGCCGTTCGCGCCGCTGCGACGCCCGGATCAGCTCGTGGACGACGCGCATCTCCAGGCGACCGGCCAGCTCCTCGACACCCCGCTCCCCGGCGGCGGAATCGCGAAGCTCCCCAAGCTGCCGGTGCACAGCACCGCCTTCGACATGACACTGCAGCGCCCGGCGCCCACGCTGGGCGAGCACACCCGCGAGGTCCTGCGCGAGCTGGGCCTCGAGACCGACGAGATCGACGCGCTCGCGTCACGGAGGGTCATCGCATGAGCGACATGCCGAGCCACATCACGATCAAGGAAGTGGGCCCCCGCGAGGGCTTCCAGTACGAGAAGGGCGACATCAGCCTGGCGGCCAAGATCTCCCTGGTGGACGCGCTCTCCGAGACCGGCGTCTCCACCATCGAGTTCACGTCGTTCGTGAGCCCCAAGTGGGTGCCGCAGATGGCCGACGCCGAGCAGATGGTGGCGGGCATCAGGCGCGTCCCCGGCGTGGCCTACGAGGCGATCTGGCTCAACGAGGCCGGCCTCGAGCGCGCCGCGCGGCTGCGGGAGTCGCTCGCGCTGCGGCCGATGTTCGGCGTCGCGGCCACCGACACCTTCACCCGCAAGAACACCAACCGGAGCGTGGACGAGAAGATCGCCGAGCTGCCCGGCTGGGCCCGGCGCTACCAGGCTCTCGGCATGGACTGGATCGACGTGGGGGTGATGGCCGCGTTCGGCTGCAACTACGAGGGGGACGTGACCCCCGCGCAGGTGATCGGCGTCGTCGAGAAGGTCGAGCGGCAGGCGGTGGGCTGCGGCTCCCGGCTCGGCAATATCAGCCTGGCCGACACCATGGGCTGGGCGAATCCGCTCCAGATCAAGCGGCTGGTGGGCGCGGTCCGCGCGCGCTGGCCCGAGATCCCGGTGAAGCTCCACCTCCACGACACGCGCGCGCTCGCCATCGCCAACGTGGTCGCCGCCCTCGAGGTCGGGGTCGACCGCTTCGACAGCGCGGTGGCGGGCCTGGGCGGCTGCCCGTTCGCGGCCCACAAGGGCGCGGCCGGCAACGTCACCACCGAGGACCTGGTCTTCCTCTGCCAGGAGCTGGGGGTCGACACCGGCATCGATCTCGACGCGATGATCGAGGCCGGCCAGCTCGCCGAGCACGTGGTCGGCCACCCGCTACCCGGCAAGCTCAAGTCGGGCGGCAACCTCGAGAAGTACCGGGCGCGGGCCCGGGCCGCCGCCACCGCGGCGACCGCCTAGATTGCGACCTTGAAACGCCGCGTCGTCGTCATCAGCATCGACGGCTTCGCGGCGTTCTACTGGACGGACCCGCAGGCCCGCCTGCCCCGCCTCCGGCGGCTCGCCGAGCGCGGCGCCGTCGCGTCGGGGATGGAGGCCGTCTTCCCGAGCACCACGTGGCCCACCCACGTGAGCCTGGTCACCGGCGTGAGCCCCCGCGTGCACGGGGTGGTGGCCAACCACATCCTGAATCGCGACACACGGGCCGCCGAGGATCTCACCGGCGATCCCATCTACGACGCGCCCGCGCTCCTGCGCGCGCCGACCTTCTACGATCTCGCCCACGCCGCGGGGCTGCGCACCGCCGCGGTGGATTGGCCGGCCACCCGCAACGCGACCACGCTCGACTTCAACCTGCCCTTCTTCAAGGACCAGCGGGTGTTCGAGACCCAGACCGCACGAACCGTGTGGGAGGAGCTCGCCGCGCTCGGCTACCCGATGCACCGGCAGGGCGAGTGGGCGCTCCTGCCGAAGCGCTTCCTCAAGGACGAGATGGTGGGCGGCGTGGCGGCCCACGCGGCGCGCCGCCACGACCCGGCCCTGCTGCTCATGCATTTCCTCTGCGTGGACAGCTTCCAGCATCTCCACGGGCCCCGTTCGCCGGAGGCCTACTGGGCGCTCGAGTACGTGGACGGGCTGATCGGCCGCTTCCTCGACTCGCTTCCCGACCCGGGCCTCGACCACACCACCGTGTTCGTGGTGTCCGACCACGGCTTCCTGCCCTCGCATCGGGAGATCCGCCCCAACGTGAGACTGCGCAAGCTGGGCGCGCAGCGGGAGGCGCGCTTCGTGATGAACCACGGCGCGGGCGCGCTCTACCGTCTCGAGGGCGACCTCGCCGCCCTGCACCAGCTCGCCCGGGAGATCGCGACCCTGGAGGGCGTGAGCGGCATGTGGCCCGCCGCGGAGTACGGCGCCCTCGGCCTGCCGACGCCCGGCGAGCACCACCAGGTGGCCGACGTGATGTTCGAGGCCGCGCCCGGCTACGCCTACGGCGACACCGCGGAGGGCGAGGACGAGCACGGCCCCCCGAAATACCTGGGCACTCACGGCCAGCGTCCGACCTACGGCGACAACGCGGCCTTCTTCCTGGCCGCCGGCGCGGGAGTGCGTCGCGACGTGGCCCTGGGCGCGATCCGGAGCCGCGACGTGGCGCCGACCGTGGCGACCATGCTGGACCTCCGGATGGAGGCGGTCGAGGGCGCCGTCCTGGGCCGGATGCTCGCCTAGGCCCTCGCGCGGGGATTTCGGCCGACCGCTCCCCGCGCGGAAGTGCTAGGCTCGTCAGCCATGGCAAAGAAAAAGCGACCTAGCCCCAGTCGATCCCGAAAACGCGTCAAGACCAAGACCAGCAACCCGAGCCGAACCCGGATCGCCCTACCCCCCGCCGAGCCGCCGGTCCCCGAAACCACCGCACTGGCGGTGCGCACGGCGACGCCCGAGCGCGCCTTCGCCGGCCGAGTGAAGCCAGCCGCGGCGCCCGCGCCGCTGCCGACCGGACGGCGCGCGATCTTCGTGGACGTGGAGAACTCGAGCCGGGCCGATCACATCGGCCGGGTGCTCGACCACCTCGCGATCGACCGCGCCGACCGCCGCGTGGACCTGATCGCGGTGGGCAACTGGCGCGTCATCGGCGCCGACAGCGCGCGGCTCCTCGCGCGGCGCGGCGCCCAGCTCGTCCACAGCGCGCCCTCGACCGGCGTGCGGGACTGGAGCGACCTGCGCATCGCGGTGAGCGCCGGCGTCTGGCTCGGCAGCGGCCGGCCCGGCGACCTCATCGAGATCATCTCGGACGATCGCGCCTTCGACGCAGTCGGCGACGTCGCGGCGGTGCTCGGCGTGGAGTACCGGCGTCTGTCGTACCGGAACCTCTCCGGCGTCACCCCGTCCGCCGAGGAGGCGCCCGCGCCCGAGACGGCAGCGCCCCGCGAGGGCCGCGGCGGCCGGCGCGGCGGACGCGGCCGCCGTCGGGGTGGCCGCAGCGGCCGGAGCCGCTTCGATCAGGGCGGGCGCAGTCCGATGCCGCGCAACATCACCCCGAGCCAGCCCGCGCGCGCGCCCGAGCCCGCCCGCGCCCAGGCCGAGCCCGATGCGCACACCGCGCCCCACGACGAGCTGGTCGAGGTGGTGCGCGAGCTGGCGGACCACGCGCCCAATGGCGCGGTGCTCATCGACACGCTCGCCCGCGCGCTCAAGGAGCGCGGCTTCAGCCGGCCGCCGGGCTCGCCCCGGCTGATCACGCGCCTGCGGCGCATCCGCCAGCTCGTGGTGAGCCAGACCGGCCGCATCACGCTGGCGGACGCCGGGGGCGCCGGGCGCGCGATGTCGGCAAGCCCGATGGAGGACACCCCGGCGCTTCCCGACGCCGAGATCGCGCCCACCGAGCTCGACCTGGGCGCCTCGACCGATGACGGCACCGGCGACGAGGCGAGCCCGGGCAACGAGGCCACCCCGGGCAACGCGCTCGCGCCGTCCCAGGACGCCCCGCACCGGTCCCGCCGTCGGCGGCGCCGCCGCGGAGGACGGCGGCCCCGGCGGTAGCGTCGGGGGCGCCCGCAGTCGGGCTTACCCGCAACCGCGTCACGGGCGATCCCTTTCCCAGGGCGCCCCTCAGCAAGGAGGCCGATCATGGCGGATTTCAAGAGCCTCGACTCGACGTTCACCCAGGCCGTCACCGCGAAGAAGATCCCCGGCATCGTGGCCATGGCGGCCACCGACAAGGGCGTCCTCTACGAGGGCGCCTTCGGCCAGCGCGAGATCGGCAAGCCGGCCCCGATGACGCTCGACACCGTGGTGTGGATCGCGTCGATGACCAAGGCGATCACCGCGACCGCCGCCATGCAGCTCGTGGAGCGCGGCAAGCTCTCCCTGGAGCGGCCGGCCGCGGAGGTCGTGTCCGAGCTGGGCGCGGTCCGTGTGCTCGAGGGCTTCGACGCGGCGGGCAAGCCGCGGCTGCGGGCGCCGAAGCGGCCGATGACGCTGCGCCATCTCCTCACCCACACCGCCGGCTTCTCCTACGAGATCTGGAGCCCGGCCATCGCCCAGTTCCAGCAGGCGACCGGCACTCCCGGGATCACCACCTGCACGAACGCGGCGCTCGGCACCCCGCTCCTCTTCGATCCCGGAGACCAGTGGGACTACGGCATCAACATCGACTGGGCCGGCAAGATGGTCGAGGCGGTGAGCGGCCAGCGGCTGGACCGCTACCTCCAGGATCACATCCTCGGGCCGCTCGGCATGAAGGACACCTCCTTCAAGCTCTCGGCCTCCCAGCGTGACCGGCTCTCCGCGGTGCACGGTCGCGGGCCCGACGGCGCCCTGGCCCCGATCGAGTTCGGCATCCCCGAGGAGCCGGAGTTCCACATGGGCGGCGGCGGCCTCTACGGCACCGTGCCCGACTACCTGCAGTTCTGCCTCATGATCATGAACGGGGGCACGCATAACGGCGCGCAGGTGCTGCAGAAGAACACGGTGGATCTCATGGGCCAGAACCACATCGGAGATCTGGAGATCGGCGTGCTCAAGACGGCGATGGCGCCGCTCTCGAACGACGTCGAGCCCTTCCCGGGCATGAGCAAGAAGTGGGGCCTGAGCTTCCTGATCAATACCCAGGCGGTACCCGGCGGACGCTCGGCCAACTCGCTGGCCTGGGCCGGGCTCGCCAACACGTACTTCTGGATCGACCGGACCAAGCACGTGTGCGGCGTCTTCGCGTCCCAGCTCTTCCCGTTCTACGACGACACCGCGATCGATCTGCTCGGGAAGCTCGAGACCAGCGTGTACCAGAACGTCTAGGCCGTCGGGCCAGGACATGCCAGCCCCCGGGCTCTCGGGACAGGCCCAGACCGTGCTCGGCCCCATCGCCGGCGAGGCGATGGGGATCACGCTGCCCCACGAGCATCTCCTGATCGACTTCGAGGTGATGTTCCGGGAGCCCGCCAACGGCGCCGAGCGCGGCCTGGCCCGGCAGCCGGTGGGCCTCGGCAACCTGGGCTGGGTCCGCCACAACTTCAGCTCCAACCTGGACAACCTCCAGCTCCTCGACGAGGCGGTGGCCCGCGACGAGGCGCTGCTGTTCAAGCACGCGGGCGGGCAGACCTTCGTGGACCCGACCAACCGCGGGCTCGCGCGCGATCCACTCGCCCTCGCCCGGGTGGCCCGCGCCACCGGCCTCAACATCATCATGGGCTCGGGCTACTACGTGGCCGCCGCGCATCCGGCGGACATGGACCGTCGCACCGCGGACGACATCGCGCGCGAGCTGGTCACCGATCTGACCGAGGGCGTGGACGGCACCGGGGTGCGCGCGGGCTTCATCGGCGAGATCGGCACCACCTGGCCGTGGACCGACAACGAGAAGAAGGTGCTGCGGGCCGCGGTGGCCGCGCAGCGCGAGACCGGCGCGGCCCTGATGATCCATCCCGGCCGCCACGAGCGGCTCCCTCTCGCCATCGTGGACTTCATCCGGAAGGAAGGCGCCGATCTCGGTCGCGTCATCATGTGCCACATCGAGCGCACCATCGCCGATCCGGCGGTGCTGCTCGAGCTGGCCGCGACCGGGGTGCGGCTCGAGTACGACCTCTTCGGCCTCGAGACCTCGTACTACCCCTACAACCCCGCCTTCGACATGCCCAACGACGGGGAGCGCATGCGCCAGATCCTGTTCCTGATCGAGCGCGGCCACCTCGCCCAGATCCTGATGTCGCACGACATCGCCTACAAGCACTGCCTCACCCGGTGGGGCGGCTTCGGCTACCATCACCTGCTCGTCAACGTGATCCCGCGCCTGCGCGCAAAGGGCGCCGACGACAAGATCGTCCAGACGCTCCTGATCGACAACCCCCGACGGGCCTTCATCTACGCCTGAGGGACGGAAGGGAGGGCCACCGATGTCCCCTCGCTCGATCGGTCCGCTCGCGCTCGCCGCCATCCTGCTCGTGGCCGCGCCCGCGTCCGCCCAGGCGCCCGCCGGCCCGGCCGGGGAGATCGCGGTCTCCTTCCACGTCACGCTCGCGCCGAGCTGGTTCGACCCCTCCACCGCCCCCCCGCAGATCACGCCCTTCGGCGTGCTGTACGCGATCCACGACGCGCTGGTGCGCCCGCTCCCCGGCCAGAAGATGGGGCCGAGCCTGGCCGAGTCCTGGACCGAGAGCGCGGACGGCCTCGTCTACGAGTTCAAGCTGCGCCGCGGTCTCAAGTTCCACAACGGCGACGCGCTCACCACCGACGACGTGAAGTGGAGCTTCGAGCGGTACCAGGGCGCGGGCGCCAAGGAGTTCCGGGCGCGCGTGCGGCAGGTGGAGGTGGTGGACCCGATCGTGATCCGGTTCCACCTGAAGGAGCCGTGGCCGGACTTCATGACGTTCTACGGAACCACCGCCACCGCCGCCGGCATCGTCCTGCCCCGCAAGTACACCGAGCAGGCCGGGCCCGACGGCTTCCGGCAGCGGCCGGTCGGGGCCGGGCCCTACCGGTTCGTGAGCCAGCGACCGGGCATAGACGTGACGCTGGAGGCGTTCCCCGCCTACTGGCGGAAGGTGCCCAACATCAAGAAGCTCACCATGAAGAGCGTGCCCGACAGCACCACCCGGCTCGCCATGCTCAAGAGCGGCGAGACCGACTTCGCCCTGTTCCTGGACGGCCCCGAGGCCGAGGCGCTGACGAAGGACTCGAGGCTCCAGCTGGTGGATACCCGCCACGCCTCGATCTTCTGGATCGAGTTCCCCGACCAGTGGGATCCCAAGTCGCCCTGGAGCGACAAGCGCCTGCGGCAGGCGGTCAACTTCGCCCTCGACCGCAAGGGTACCAGCGAGGCGGCCTGCCTCGGCTACTGCCCGCCCGCCGGCGTCATCGTCCCCCGCGTGATGGACTTCGCGCTCCAGGTGCCGCCGCACCCTTACGATCCCCAGCGCGCCCGGCGGCTCCTCGCGGAAGCCGGTTTCCCCAACGGCCTCGACGCGGGCGAGTTCGTGGCTATCCCGGGCTTCGCCACCGTGGGCGAGGCCACGCTGAACCACCTCACCGCGGTGGGCATCAGGATGCGCATGCGCCCCATGGAGCGGGCTTCCTTCTACGCGGCCTGGCAGGAGAAGAAGCTGCATGGGCTCTTTCTCGTCGCGGTGGGCAACTCGGGCAACGCGGCGAGCCGGGTGGAGGCCTTCATGTACTCCAAGGGCGCCTCGGCCTACGGCGGCTATCCCGACCTGGACGAGCTGTTCCTGCAGCAGGGCCGCGAGCGCGACCGGACCAAGCGCGAGGCCCTGCTCTACCGGATCCAGCAGATGACGATCGACCGCGTGATGTTCGCGCCGCTGATGGACCTGCGCGGCCTGATCGGTGTCGGCCCCCGCGTGGCCGAGCACACGGTCAACTCGGTCCCGGTGTACCCGTTCCCGGCCTACGAAGACATGCGGCTGAAGAACCCCTAGCGAGGAGACCACACACCATGAAGAAGCCCGTCGCGCTCATCGCCCTGCTCGTCCTGCTGCTCCCCGGCGCGGCCTGGTCCCAGAACCTGCCCACCGCCACTCCGGAGGAGGTGGGACTCTCCTCGCAGAAGCTCGCGCGCGTGACCGAGATGGTCAAGGCCGAGATCGCCAAGGGCCGCTATCCCGGGGCGGTCGCCCTGGTGGCGCGCCGGGGCAAGGTCGCCTACTTCGAGGCGCTCGGCCAGCGCGATCCCCAGACCGGCGCCTCGATGACCAAGGACGCGATCTTCCGCCTGTACTCGATGACGAAGCCGTTCACCTCGGTCGCGATCATGATGCTGGTCGAGGACGGGCGGATCCTCCTGAGCGATCCGGTCTCGCGGCACATCCCGAAGCTCAAGGACCTCCAGGTGAGCGTCCCCCGCCTGGACCCCCAGACCGGCAAGGTGGCCTACACCCTGGTCCCCGCCGAGCGCGAGATGACGATCCAGGATCTGCTCCGCCACACCTCCGGGCTCGTCTACGGTCAGAACACGAGCCACCTCGGGGTGAAGGAGGCCTACGCCAAGGAAGGCGTGGACTGGAACGGGGTCACCGCCTCCGAGCAGGTCGAGCGCCTCGCCCGGGTGCCGCTCGCGCGTCACCCCGGCAGTGGCTGGGAGTACAGCATCTCCACCGACGTGCTCGGACGCGTGGTCGAGGCGGTCAGCGGCGTGCGGCTCGGGCAGTTCTTCCAGGAGCGGATCTTCGCCCCGCTCAAGATGGCCGACACCGCCTTCCTGGTGCCGAACGGCAAGGCGGCGCGCCTCGCCCAGCCCTTCGCCAAGGATCCGGTCAGCGGCGCCGCGGTGGCGCTGCTGGACGTCACCCAGCCGCAGAAGAACGACGCGGGCGGCGCGGGCAGCGCGGGCACCACGATGGACTACGCGCGCTTCTCCCAGATGCTGCTCAACGGCGGCCAGCTCGATCGCGTGCGCCTCCTCGGCCGGGCCACCGTGGCGCAGATGTCGTCCGATCACGTTGGCGATATCCCGATCGCGTCGCCGGTCCTGGCCCGCGGCTACGGCTTCGGCCTGGGCTTCGCGGTGCGCAAGGAGACGGGCCTCAACTGGGTCACCGGCTCGGCGGGCGAGTACCGGTGGGGCGGCGCGGGCGGCACCGCCTTCTGGGTGGACCCGAAGGAGAACATGGTGGTGGTGTGGATGAGCCAGGGACAGCCCGGTCCGCGGCGCGGGGAGGACCGCGACCTGTTCCGCCAGCTCGTCCAGGCCGCGATCGTCGACTAACCACGGCCGATCGCCGTTTGCCGGCACCCGACGTCCAGGAACTATGATCCAGTCCGTGTCCGAAGGTCACCGGGCCGTCTCGGTTCTCTACCAGGCACTGCTCACCGGCCTCGTCCTCACCCTGGTCACGCGCCGGAGCGAGGACGAGGCGGCGGAGTTCGTCTTCCGCCTCTTCCGCCGTCAACATCTCGAGAAGTTCCTGCCCGGCCTCGCCAAGCTCGGCCTCGACCGGCTGCCACCCGCGGTGGCCTGCGCCCAGTACCACTATCTCTCCAACCACATGGGTGGCGTGAAGACCGAGTACGCGCACGAGTCCGACCGGAAGGCCTGGGTGCGCTACCCGCCGCCGCGCTGGATCTGGTACGGCTCGGCGATCTGCGGCATCCCGAGCCGCGTGAACGCGGCCATCCTCCACGGCTGGCACGGCCACAACGGCGTGACCCTCGGCAACCCGCGCCTGGGCTTCGTCTGCACCGGCCAGACCGTGGACGGCCATCCCGGCCTCGAGGGCTACTACGTCGAGCACGACCGCGATCTGGCGGAGGACGAGCGCGTGCGCTTCGCCCCGGGCGAGGTCATGCCGGACGCCGACCCCACCCGCGCCCCGCGCCTGGATCCGGCGGCCTGGCCGGCCGAGCGGCTCGAGCTCGTGGTCTCGCGCTACGCGATGGAGTACGTGCGCACCGCGCTGCCGGTCCTGCTCGAGCTGCTCGGGCCCGCCGACACCCGGCGGGTCCTGGGCCACGCCGCGCGCCTGATCGGCATGCAGTACCACGACGAGACCATGCGCCTGCTGGGCCTCGCCGACTCGGGGCCGGCCGCGTTCGCCCGCTACTTCGCGGCGCTGGCCACCGCCCAGGGCGAGGAGGTCACCATCTCGAGCGAGCCCGGCCGGGCCCGCGTGCGCCAGAAGGGCTGGCGGCTCGCGCGGGGCCTGGAGCCGCTCGACGCGGCCGCCTTCGACGGCTGGGCCGAGCTGTGGCACGGCGCGCTGGCCGCCCACGACCGGTGGCTGCGCCTCTCGGTGACGCGCGAGGCCGGCACCGTCGACTTCGTCATCACGTCGCGGTAGATCGACCTGGTCACCCTGCTCTGCTCGGTCCGCGGCTGCCGCCGTCCGCTCACGCGCGAGGGCGGGCGCCTGGCGTGCCCGCGCGGCCATTCGTTCGACGTGGCCCGGCGCGGCTACGTCAACCTGCTCCAGCCCCAGGACCGCCGATCGGCCCGGCCGGGCGACTCGGCCGCCGCCGTCGCGGCGCGGCGGCGCTTCCTGGCGGGCGGGTTCGAGGCGGAGCTCACCCGCGCGACCGGCGACCTGCTCACCCTCACCGCGGCGGACACGCTCCTCGAGGTCGGCTGCGGCGAGGGGCACTACCTGGGCGCCTTCACCGCGCGCTTCGGGTGCGAGGGGTACGGGGTCGATCTCTCGGTGCCCGCGATCGAGGCGGCGGCCGCGCGGCACGCGGGCCTGCACCTCGTCGTGGCCAACGCCGACCGCACGCTGCCCTACGCCGAGGCGTCGTTCGCGGCGGTGGCGTCCATCACCGCGCGCCGGAACCCGCCCGAGTTCCACCGCGTCCTCCGCGAGGATGGCCGGCTCCTCCTGGTGATCCCGGGCCCGGACGATCTCGTCGAGCTCCGGGAGGCGGTCCTCGGCCGTGGAATGCTACGGGATCGGGTGGATCAGGCGGTCGCCGCCTTCGCGCCGCGCTTCGCGCTCGAGCGCCACGAGCGGATCCGTCACGTGGCACACCTCGACGCCGCGGCGATCCACGACGTGATGGCCGGCTCGTATCGGGCCGGGCGAGCGAGCCGGCGCGACCGTCTGGCCGCGCTCGGCCCGCTCGCCGTCACCCTGAGCCGGGACGCCCTGCTGTTCCGGCCCGTCAGGCCTTGAGCTGATCGCGGATCGGCAGCCGCCGGATGCGCTTGCCGGTGGCCGCGAAGATCGCGTTGCAGAGCGCCGGCGCGATGGGCGGCACCCCGGGCTCTCCCACCCCGCCCATCGGCTGGCTATAGTCGCCGGGGATGATGTGCACGCGCGTCTCGCGGGGCGCGCCCGACATCCGCGTGACCTCGTAGGTGTGGAAGTTGTCCTGCTGGGCGCGACCCTCCTTGAACGTCATCTCGCCGAGCGTTGCGATCCCCAGACCCATCACCGCGGCGCCCTGCATCTGCGCGCGCACCCGATCCGGGTTGACCGTCGCCCCGCAGTCCACCGCGACGTCGATGCGGGGCACCGTGATCACGCCCGCGTCGTCCACCGCGACCTCGACCACCGAGGCCACGTAGCTCGTGAAGCTGTAGTGCGCGGCGATCCCCAGGCCGCGGCCCTTGGGCAGCGACCGTCCCCAGCCCGCTTCGCGCGCGGCCGTCTCCACCACGCGCCGCAGACGGCCGGTGTCCACCGGGTACTTGTCCGGCGACTCGCCATGGTTCCAGGTGTCCGACAGGGCTTCCGGCGTGATGCGGCGCGCCGGACCGATGATCTCCAGCAGATAGTCCTTCGGGTCGCGGCCGGCCGCCGCGGCCAGCTCGGCCACGAAGGACTGCACCGCGAAGGCGTGCGGGATATTGGAGACCGCGCGGAACGCCCAGCTCCAGCGCGTGCTCGTTCTTGGCCCCGTCCACGAACGTCGAGAAGAGCGTCGGGGCCACGCTGCGGTGCAGCCAGGCGACCGGCTTGCCCTGCCCGTCCACTCCCGCTTCCAGGTGCTCCACCGACACCGTGTGGAAGTAGGTGTGCATCAGGTCGTCCTCACGCGTCCACGTGAGCTTGACCGGCTTGCCCTCCATCGCCTTGGACACGACCGCCGCCTCGATGGCGAAGTCGGGCTTGGACTTCCGCCCGAACCCACCGCCGAGCAGCGTGACGTGCACGTCCACGTCGGCCGGCTGGAGGCCCAGCCGCTTCGCCACCAGATCCTTGGTGGCCTGGGGCGACTGGAAGCACCCCCATACCTCGGCCTTGCTCCCGTTGATGCGCACCGTCGCGGCCGGCGGCTCCATCGGCGCGTGCGCGAGGTGGGGGATGTAGTACTCGGCCTCGATCTTCTTCGCCGCGGACGCCATCCCGGCGTCCAGGTTCCCGTTGTCGCGCACCACCTTGCCGGGCTTGCGCGCGGACTCCTCCATCGCGGACTTGAAGGCCACCGAGTCGTAGCTCCCGTTGGGCCCGTCGTTCCAGACCACCTTGAGCGCCCGACGGCCCTGGATGGCCGCCCAGGTATTGGTCGCGACCACCGCCACGCCGCCCACCGGGTTGAACTGGGCGGGCGCCGGGCTCTGGTCGATCTCCACCACCTTCAGCACGCCGGGCACCTTCAGCGCCTCGACCGGGTCCACGCTCACGACCTTGCCCCCGTAGACGGGCGGCCGGGCCACCACCGCGTAGAGCATGCCGGGCAGCCGCGTGTCGATGCCGTACTGCGCCTTGCCGGTCACCATCGCGGGGGCATCCACCAGCTTGAGCTGCCCCTTGCCGATGTAGCGGAACTTCGACGGATCCTTCAGCCGCACGGTGTCCCGCGCGGGGACCGGCTGCTGGGCCGCGTCCTGGGCCAGCGCGCCGTAGCCGAGGCGCCGCCCGCTCTTGGCATGCACGACCTCGTGGTTCCGGGCCTCGACCTCGCTCACCGGCACGCCCCAGCGCTTGGCTGCGGCGGCCTCGAGCATGGTGCGAGCCGCCGCGCCGCAACGCCGCATCGGCGTGAAGAAATGTCGCGTGCTGCGCGAGCCGTCCGTGTCCTGGTTCCCGAAGCGCTTCTCGTCGCCCGGGGCCTGCACCACGCGGACCCGCTTCCAGTCGGCCTCGAGCTCGTCGGCCACGATCATCGGCATCCCGGTCCGCACGCCCTGGCCCATCTCGGAGCGGTGGCAGGTGATGCTGACGACGCCGTCGGGCGCGATGGCCACGAAGACCAGCGGATCGTCCACCCAGCCATTGGGCATGCCGTCGGCACCGTACTTCGGCGGGTCGGCGGCGCGCGCCTCGGAAGCGAAGCCGGCCGCGAGGACGAAGCCGCCCACCGCGGTCATGCCCTGGAGGAAGCCCCGGCGACTCAGGTTCAGGATCTCGAGGGGACGATCGGTCACGCCTTCCGGCCGCGCGGCACTCATCGCGCGGCTCCCGACTGGGTGGCCGCCGCCTGCTTGATCGCGCTCCGGACCCGGACGTAGGTGCCGCAGCGGCAGATGTTGCCGCTCATGGCCTCGTCGATCTGGGCGTCGGTCGGCTTGGGCGTACGCTTGAGGAGCGCGGTGGCCGACATGATCTGCCCAGCCTGGCAGTAGCCGCATTGCGGCACGCCCATGTCCACCCACGCGGCCTGCAGCGCCCGGCCGACCCGGTCGTTGCCGACGGCCTCGATGGTGGTGACCTTGCTGCCGCTCACCGCCGAGATCGGGGTCTGGCAGGCCCGCACCGGCTGCCCATCCACGTGCACGGTACAGGCGCCACAGAGCGCCATGCCGCAGCCGTACTTGGTGCCGGTGAGCCCCAGCTCGTCACGCAGAGCCCACAGCAGCGGAGTGTCGTCGGGGAGGTTGACGTTGTACCGCCGGCCGTTGACGGAGACTGAGGTCATCGCGATTCTCCTCTCGTCGTTGAGACAAGCCCTGTCGCGTGTACCCGGTGTCACTGGGCGGAATAGCACGCGGCCCGGAGCCTGTCAATGTCTATGCCCTGGCGTGTTGGGGATACGTGATTTGGCCGCTCGGGAGGGAACCGTGACATGACCGCTCCAGCCGCGCGGGATGGCAGGAATGGCTACCGAGGAGGTGGCCATGCTCTATTCATCCGGCGCCGTGGAGCGTGCCATGAAAGTGCACGAGATCATCATGCGAGCCCTGGATGGCCAGCTGACCTGGATCCAGGCGGCCGAGATCCTCGGTCGCAGCCCGCGCAGCATCCGACGGCTGCGATGGAAGCTGCAGCACGACGGCTATGACGGGCTGTTCGATCGCCGCCGTCAGGTGCCCTCGCCCAAGCGGGCCCCCGTGGGCGAGGTCCAACGCCTGCTCGCGCTCTACCGCGACCGCTATCAGGGCTTCAACGTCCGCCACTTCCACCAGCTCGCGCGCCGGCAGCACGGGGTCCGCTTCTGCTACGCCTTCGTCAAGAAGGCCCTGCAGAGCGCCGGGCTCGTGCCCAAGCACCGCCCCCGCGGCCGCCACCGGCGGCGCCGCGAGCCTCGTCCGTGTTTCGGCGAGCTGCTGCATCTCGACGGCAGCCGCCATCACTGGCTCGCCCTCGTCCCCGACCAGTGGTGCACCCTCATCGCCGTCGTCGACGACGCCACCAAGCGCCTGCTCTATGCCGAGCTCTGGGACAGCGGGGAAAGCGTCGTGGCCATCATGACCGCCCTGCGAGCCGTCCTCGCGCGCCACGGCCTGCCCATGGCCCTCTACACCGACCGGGCCCACTGGGCCGTGCACACCCCGGTCGCCGGCGGCGCCCCGGATCGCCGGCGCCTGACCCAGGTCGGCCGCGCCCTCGCCCACCTGGGGATCGAACACATCCTGGGCTACTCGCCGGCGGCCCGCGGGCGCAGTGAGCGCGTCAACCGTACCCTGCAGGATCGCCTCGTCAACGAACTCCGCTTGGCCGGCCTCACCACGGTGCCCGCCGCCAACCGCTACCTGCGCGAGCGGTTCCTGCCGGCGTTCAACGAGGAGTTCGGGCGGCCGCCCGCGGACCCCACGCCCGCCTTCGTGCCCCTCGGCCGCGTCGACCTCGACCAGATCCTCTGCGTCGAGGAGGAGCGCGTCGTCGGCCGCGACAACGTGGTGACCACCGCTCGGGTGGCCCTGCAGCTGGCCAAGCAGCCTGGGCGCCGCACCTGCGCCGGCCTCCGCGTCCTCGTCCGCCGCCATCTCACCGGATCCTTCTCCCTTTGGTACGGCGCCCGGTGCCTGGGGCGCTACGACCGGCAGGGCCGCGCCCTCCGCGCGGCCTGACCCGCCATGCGGTGCACCCGAGCGGTCATTTCACGGTGTCAAACAGTTGCGGTCAGATCACGTATCAACAACACCGGCCCCCGGCCACCGGGCCCGTTCAACCGTGCTAGGATGCCCGGCGAGTTGCGATCTCCCAGGAGGACTCCATGGCAACGAAGCTCACGGCTCGGCGCCCTCCCGGCGGAGGAGCGGATCCTGCGCCCAGGTCCCCTGACGGTGATACCGGGCCACCGCGCGCTCCAGGAGGGCCCGGTCGGTTTCGGGGAACGCGGGCGCGATGACCCCCGCGATCTCCGCGGGCCCGGCCGCCGCGAGCCAGCGCTGCGTGCGACAGACCGCGCGGGTGAAGGCCCGCAGCAGCTGGGGCTCGCGCGCCAGGAACGCGGGCGTGGTCATGTAGGAGGTGAAGGGCACCGGGCCGGTGGCTTCGCCCATCGAGACGACCAGGTGGGCCGCGCCCTCCGCGATGAGCTGCTCGACGACCGGCTGGGGCTGCTCGAGGAAGTCCCCATGGCCGGCCCGGAACGCGGCGACCGCCTCGGGGCTCGGGCGCGTCCGCTCGATCCGCACCCGACCGGCGTCCACGCCGTGCTTGCGTAGCACGGTCAGCATGCACTGCCACGGGGTCGGGGCCTCCGCGAACGAGAGCACGGTCCGGCCGATCAGGTCCGGCCACTGGAACCCCGGCTGCGGGGTCCGGCTCACGAGAAAGAAGCCGTTCCGGCTGCAGACCTCGGCGAAGTGCACCACGATCGGCCCCGAGCGGTCGGCCAGCTCGAAGCTCCGCATGAGGCCGCCCAGGCTGATCTCGATGTCGCCCTCGAGGAGGGCCGCCATCGTGCTCTTACCGTAATTGGCCGCGGCCACCGCGGCCACGTTGAGCCCTTCGTCGCGGAAGTGGCCGAGCGCGACGCCCGCGGGCAACGGCCCGTAGAACGGCGTGTGAAACGGCATGAGGACGGTCAGCCGGCGCATCGGCGGTCTCCTAGCCCGCGAGCGACTCGATCGCCCGCGCCTCGTCGGCGGAGAGCTCGAGGGTGCGGGAGGCCAGATCCTGCGTCATGTGCTCCGGGCTGGACGTGCCGGTCAGCGGCAGCATCCCCATCGCGATCGCGAAGCGGAACACCACCTGCGCGGGCGTGGCCCCGCCCCGCGCGGCGATGCCGGCCACCAGCGGATGGCGCAGCACCTCCGGGTTGGCGGTGAGCAGCGAGAAGCCCTGGTACGTGATCTCCCGCGTCGCGCAGAAGGCCCGCACGTCGCGGTCCCAGCCGCGCACCGCGAAGCACCGGTTCTGGACGAACGCGGGCATCTCGGCGCCGGTGGCCGCCATCTGCTGTAGATGCCGGAGCGAGACATTGCTCACCCCGAGCAGCCGCGTGCGGCCCGCGTCCCGCTCCCGGCCCATCGCGCCCCAGACCTCGACGTCGTACTCGGTCCAGCCGTGGCCGGAGACGGGCCCGTGCAGGACGTAGCTGTCCACGTGGTCGGTGCCCAGGTGCTCGAGCGAGCTGGCCATGGACTGGGCCACCTGGGTGGCGAGATCGGCGTCCGGATCGTACGGCAGGCGATGGTCCTGCCCGGGCTGATACGTGTACTTCGTCTGGAGGAACAGATCGGCGCGGGTGACGAGACCCCCCCGATAGACCGCGGCCAGGCCTTCGCCCACCCCGGCCTCGAAGTAGTGCCGCCGCTGATTGGCAGTGTCGATGCCGCGGAAGCCGGCCCGGAGGGCCCGCTCCACGAGCGCGGGCGTGCGATCTTCCTTCCACGCGGTCCCGTAGAGGAACTCCGGCGCGGTCACCGCGCCATTCTGCCACGAGCGCCCCCCGAGCGGGCTCACGATCCGAGGCGATAGACCCGCGCGGCGGTGTCGTGGAGCACCGCGCGCTGCTCCCCGGCGGAGAGCCCGCCCAGGCATTCGATACTCACGCGGACCACCTCGGCATAGGTCGTCCACAGCTTCTCGATCGGGAAGTTGCTCCCGAACATGCAGCGCGACGGCCCGAAGAGCTCGACGGTCTCCCGGATCACCGGGCCCCACAGATCCACCGAGCACGCCCGCTCGAACGTGCCGAGGCCGGAGAGCTTCACGTGGACATTGGGCGCCGCCGCGAGGGCGCGCAGGCCCGCCCGCCACCGGGTCCAGCCCTCGGGTGAGCGGTCCTCCAGCATGCCCGCGTGCATCAGCACGAAGATCACCTGCGGGAAGTCCCGGACCAGCCGCGCGGCCGCCTCCATCTGGCCGGCGAAGACCTGCAGCTCGAAAAGCAGCCCGCGCCGCGCCACCTCCCCCAGCCCGCGCCGCCAGGCCGGATCGTCCATCAGATCGGGACGCGCGGCGAACCGGTAGAGCGGTGTCTCGTGCCAGTGGAGCTGCTGGCGGATGCCGCGCAGCCGCGGGTGCTTCACCATGCGGTCGAGGGTGGCGCCGACCGCCGGCGCGGCCAGATCGGCGTAGCCCACGATCGCGTGCGGGAAGCCGTGACGGTCGGCCACCGACTGGACCCAGGCGACTTCCTCCTCCTCGCGCCCGGCCGGCCAGTTGGTCTGCACGTAGACGGATCCGACCACCCCCGCGGCGCGTGCCTCGGCCAGGTACTCCTCGATCGGGTAGTCACGGCGGATCGCCGCGTACTCCCCGAAGATGCGGGGCTGCGGCGGTCCCTGCAGCCACGCCAGGTCGGCCTGGCGCCAGATGTGATGGTGCGCGTCCACGACGAGCGGGGGCATGGGACGCCATCATACGGAGACGCGCTGGCGGTTGCCAACCGGCCCCGTCCCGGCGCAGAATCCCTGCTCATGGAGGAGCCCCATGGCTGACCGCGGCATCGACGCTGTTCGCGCGCACCTCGCGAAGCTGCCCCCGTCCGACTCGCTGACCACCGCCGAGCGCCGCGCCCAGTACGAGCGCGCCGAGAAGGTCTTCCCGACTCCGCCCGAGGTCAAGGTGGAGCGCGTGAACGCGCCCGCCGTGCCCGCGGAGTGGCTGCGGCCGCCCTCCGCCGAGCCCGGCCGCGTGGTGCTGTACCTCCACGGCGGCGGCTACGTCATCGGCTCCCCGCGCTCGCACCGCCACCTGGCCGCCGCCATCGCGGGCGCGGCCGGCGCCAGCGCGCTCCTGCTCGACTACCGACTGGCCCCCGAGCATCCCTACCCCGCGGCGGTGGAGGATGCGACCGCCGCCTACCGCTGGCTGCTGGACCAGGCCATCGCCCCCGAGCGCATCGTGATCGCGGGCGACTCCGCGGGCGGCGGGCTCGCGGTAGCCACCCTGCTGGCCCTGCGCGAGGCGCAGGTGCCGCTGCCCGCGGGCGGCGTGTGCATCTCGCCCTGGGTGGACCTCACCTGCGGCGGCGCCAGCTACGCGACGAAGGCCGAGGCCGACCCGATCGTGAAGCGCGCGGGCGTCGAGCAGATGGCCCAGGCTTATCTCGGCGCGACGTCGCCCCGCGACCCGCTGGCCTCGCCCCTCTTCGCCGAGCTGCGCGGCCTGCCCCCGCTGCTGATCCAGGTCGGCACCGACGAGGTCCTGCTCGACGACGCGGTGCAGCTGGCCGCGCGGGCGAAGGCGGCCGGCGTGGACACCACCCTCGAGACCCACGAGCGCATGATCCACGTCTGGCACTGGTTCCTGCCGATGCTCGACGAGGCCCAGACCGCGGTGGACACGATCGGCCGCTTCGTGAGGAGCCACACATGACCACCCGCACCGCGTACTTCAACGGCCGGCTCGTCCCCGAGACCCAGGTCGTGATCCCCTACCGCGACCGCAGCTTCAACCGCGGCGACGGCTGCTTCGACATGACGCGCACCTTCGACGGCCGCATCTTCCGTCTCGAGGAGCACGTCGAGCGGCTCTATCGCTCGCTCTCGTACCTGGGCATCGACATCGGCCTCGAGCCCAAGGAGATGATCGCGATCACCGAGGAGGTCGTCGAGCGGAACGAGCCCTTGCGGCCCGCGGTCGGCGACTGGTGGGTGGCCCAGCGGATCAGCCGCGGCGTGGACGCGATCGGCGACGAGGGCTGGGAGCACACCGGCCCCCAGGTGATCGTGGACTGCACCCCGCTGCCCCTCCGCAAGCGCGCGGCCCATTTCCGCGACGGCATCGCCGTGGCGGTGCCCTCCATCCGGCGCACGCCGCCCTCGATCCTCAGCCCGCGGGCCAAGACCCACAACTACCTGAACCTCATCCTGGCCGACCGCGAGGTCAAGCGCGGCAACCCCGACGCGTGGTCGGTGCTCCTCGACGAGCACGGCAACCTCTGCGAGGGGGTCGGCAGCAACATCTTCGTGGTGCGCGGCGGCCGCGTCTACACGCCGCGCGAGCAGTACGTGCTCCCCGGCGTGAGCCGCCGGACCGCGATGGAGATGGCCGCGCAGCTCGGCATCCCCTGCGAGGAGCGGGACCTCGACGTCTACGACGCGGTGACCGCCGACGAGGTCTTTCTGACCTCGACCAGCCTCTGTCTCTGCGGCGTCCGCTCGGTGAACGGCCAGCCGATCGGCGACGGCCGGGTGCCCGGGCCCATCACGAAGCGGCTGACCGACGCGTACGTGGCGCTGGTCGGCACCGACTTCGTGGCCCAGTACCTGGCGCGGCTGGGCTGACCCGTCCACCGCATGGCGCTCCCCGTCCGCTTCGACACCACCGGGCCCTACGAGGTCGAGCAGACCGACACGCCGTTCGCGCGTCCGGACGGCATCGAGCTGCTGGCTCGCGTCTACCGGCCCCTCGGCGAGCCCGAGCGTCCGCTGGGCGCGGTGGTCTACGTGCACGGGGGCGCGTGGGCGCGGCTCGACCGCACCGCCGACCCGATCCTCTGCGGCGCGCTCGCGGCCTCGGGCGCGGTGGTGATCGCGCTCGATTTCCGCCAGGCCCCGGATCATCGCTACCCGGCGGCGGGCGCCGACGTCGCGGCGGGCGTGCGCTACGCGCGGGCGCACGCGCCGCGGCTGGGCGCGGACCCGGCCCGCATCGGGATCCTCGGCAGCTCCAGCGGCGGGCTGCTGTCGCTGCTCCACGCCCTCAAGCCGGCCGCGCCGGAGCACGCGGGCACGCCGATCGTCGGGCCGGACGGCGCCCTCGAGGCGGGCCCGCGCGACGCGTCGGTCGCCTTCGCGGTCGCGCTCTACCCCGTCGCGGATCCGCTGGCCCGGTACCGCTACGCGCTGTCTCGCGAGGACGAGCCGCCGCCCCCCTCGGGCTTCGACGCCAACCGGCTGATCGCCTCGCACCGGGCGTTCTTCGCGGACGAGGCCGCGATGGCCGCGACCAGCGTGACCCGGATCGTCTCGGCGGGCGAGGCCACCGCCTTGCCTCCGGTCTGGGTCGGCCAGCCCGACCAGGACGACAACGTGCCCGCGGCCATCACCGAGGCGTTCGTGCGGGCCTACCGCGGCGCGGGCGGCCAGGTCGAGCACGCGCACTTCCCCGACGCCCGCCACGGCTTCACGCAGCAGGCGAGCCCGGACACCGACAAGGGCGTCGCGCTCATCCGCGACTTCGTCGGCCGGCGGCTCGCCGGAGGCTGATGGCCGAGCCCTTCCCGATCATCCGGCAGCCCGCGGCGGCCACGCGCGCGCCGGTCCTGGTGAGCGTGCCGCACTACGGCACCCAGCCTCTTCCCCACGTCACCCGCGAGGACTACTGCGAGGCCCGCTTCGAGACCTTCGCCTACGGGTTCGCCGACATGTTCGCGGCCGACCTCTACAGCGACCTGCACGAGCACGGGGCCACCGTCCTGGCCACCCCGTTCTCCCGCATGTTCGTGGACGTCAATCGCCGCCGCGACGACTTCGAGCACCACGACGGCGTGGTGCGGTCCCGCCGCGGGGTGGTGCGCACCCACACCATGCGGGAGGCGCCCATCTTCAGCAGGCCCCTGGCGCTCGCCGATCTCGAGCAGCGCCTGCAGACCCTCTACGACCCGTACTACGCCGCGCTGGAGCGCCTGCTCGGCCACATCCAGACCACCTACGGCTACGCCATGCTGCTCGACGGTCACACCGGCAGCCCGCGGCGAATGCAGGACCACCAGGTCATCATCGGCACGCGCCGCGGCGTGACCTGCGCGCCCGAGCTGGCCGAGACGGTGGCCGCGATCTTCACCCGCCACGGCTTCGAGGTCCACGACAACGTCAGCGGCTACACCGGCGGCAACATCGTGGCCACCTTCGGCCAGCCGGCCACCCGCCGGGTCCACGCGCTCCAGCTCGAGATCAACTCCTCCCTCCTGATGGTCACCGACCGCGAGGCGCTCATCCCGCTGATCTCGAGCGGGGGCGTCCCCGAGAAAGCGGAGGCCAACATCGCGCGCGTGCGCCGGTGCCTCGCGGACGTGATGGCCGCCCTGCCCGCGGTCCTCGCCTCCGTGCACGAGCCATAACAGGGTAAGATCACGGTCATGTCCAACTCCGACCGCAAGCTCGAGATCGTGACCGAGGTGCCCGAGTCCGCTATGGTGGTCTTCGCCCATCCCGACGACGCCGAGATCGGCTCGGGCGGGGTCATCGCCAGCTGGGTGGCCGCCGGCTGCGAGGTGAGCTACGTGCTGTGCACCAACGGCGACGCGGGGACCGCCGACCGCGACCTCGCCCCCGCCGAGCTGGCCCGCAAGCGCGCGGTCGAGCAGCGGGCCGCCGCCGACTTCATGGGGGTGCGCCACCTGGAGATGCTGGGCTACCCCGACGGCCGGCTCGAGGACACGCGGGAGTTCCTGGGCGACGTGGTCCGGGCCATCCGCCGCCACCGTCCCCACACCGTCTTCGTGCACGACCCCTATCGCATGAAGGGCTTCCAGCACCGCGACCACCGCAAGGCCGGCATCGCGACCACCGACGCGGTCTATCCCTACGCCCGCGACCACCTGCACTTCGCCGAGCACATCACCCAGGAGGGCCTCGAACCTCACAAGGTGCGCGAGCTCTGGTACTGGGGCGCCGACGAGGCGGACGTCATCGTGGACGTGACCGCCGGGATCGAGCGGCAGATCGCCGCGCTGGTGCGCCACCAGAGCCAGATGCCCGGCTTCAACGTGCCGGAGGGCGTGACCATCGGCGGGCGCGTCAAGAAGGGCGCGGCCGAGCTGGCCGCCGCCTACGGCTTCGAGTACGGGGCCGCGTTCCGCCGCCTGGTCGCCCGGCGGTAGACACACCCCAGGCCGATCAGCACAAGGACGACGAGCCCGGCCGCCAGCACCGGGGCCAGCACCGCGAGGACGCTCAGCGAGACCGCGCCCGTCAGCTCGCCGGTGGCCACCACCGGGTTGCCGAGTCCGGCCGTCAATGCCGAGGAGTGCATCCGCACGAGCGCCGTGCCCGACTGCACGACCCCGGCCGCCCCCCCGCCCGCCACGATCGCCAGCGTCCACCGCAGCAGCGGAGAGAGCTCCGGGGTGACCGCGGCCCAGGTGATGACGCCGGCCGCGATCGCGGTGGGCGTGGCGACCGCGTCCAGCAGGTTATCGAGCCAGGGCACGTAGTAGGCGGAGACCTCGAGGATCGTCGCGGTCGCCAGCGCCACGAGGGCCGCGTCGGACGCGAGCCACGTCATGTCGCCGGTCAGCTGCAGGTAGCCGAGGCGCGCGGCCGCGCCGGTGAAGAGCAGCGGGACGAACACCCGGAACCCCACCGCCGCGCTCAGGGCCAGGCCCGCGAAGACACCGATCAGCGCGTCCACGTGCCCCTACCCGATCCGCCGCGCCCAGCGGACGACCTGGCGCGCGAGCACGGCCTCGTGGCCGCGGAACCCGTGAGTCGCGCGGGGGATGACGATGCCGGCGAACCCGCGCGTCGCAACGGCGTGCCGCTCGAAGGCGGCGACCAGGTCGGCGGCCCGCCGGTCGAGATACTCGTCGCGGCCGCCGACGATCACCGCGGTCGGCACCCGGATGCGCCCAAGCGCCCGCCAGTCGGCATCGGGCCGGTAGTACTGAAAGACGTCCTCCGCCTCGCCCGGACGGAACAGGCTGACGAAGCGCGCGGCGCTCCGGAAGCCCCAGGCGCGCGGGACGAGCACCTCCGGATCGCGCCGGGCGATCCGCTGCGCCGCGGCCACGCGCCGCGCCAGCACGCGGCGGCCGACCCGCTCGCGCTCGCCCGCGATGTCGGACACCGGCCCGAGCAGGATCAGCCCGGCCACGCGCCGGTCGCGGGTTCGCGCCATGTAGTGAAGGACCTTGTTGGCGCCGGTCGAGTGGCCGGCCAGGATCACGCGCCGGTACCCGCTCGCGACCGCCAGGGCGATGGCGCCCCGCACGTCGTGGACGCTCTCCCCGAAGCGCTCGAAGGCGGCCCCCGCGAGCCGCGCGCCCGCGCGCGTGACCACCCCGTGGCCGCGGGTGTTGAGCTTGAAGTAGCCGACGCCCGCGGCGTTGAGCCGCGCGGAGAGCGCCCGGATGAGCGGCTGCCCCGAGGAGAACGTCGAGCCGAGCCCGTGCACCCAGAGGAGCGCGGTGCGCCGGCGGCCGCGCGGGTGGGCCGCGACGCCGTCGAGGACCACGCCGTCGCGGGTGCGGGCGCTCACGAGGGACACCGGGACGCCGGCTGCCCTAGGCATCACCGCACCATGGCCAGTTTCCCGGCCGCCGTCAAGGGCCCGCGCCGGCCGGTTTGACGTGTCCCCGGCGCTCTGGCAGGATCGGCGCGATGCGAACCGTGCTCGCGAATGCGACCGTCATCGACTGCGTCAGCCCGCGCCCCGTCCCCGGGGCCACCGTCACCATCGATCGCGGGCGCATCGTGGAGGTGCTGGGCCCCGGCCGCTCCGCCGACACCCGCGATGCCCGGGTCATCGACCTCGAGGGCGCGTATCTCCTCCCCGGCCTGTGGGACGTCCACATCCATCCCGACTACCTCGCCTCCACCGGCGCCTCCGTCGCCGAGCAGACCGCCATCTTCGGCCACCGGCTGATGCAGGCCCTGACCGAGAGCGGCGTGGTCGGGGTGCGCTGCGCGGGCGCGGCGCACTTCATGGACGTGGCGTGGAAGCGGGCCTTCGAGGCGGGCCAGTACACCGGCCCGCGGGTGTTCGCGGCCGGGTACTTCCTCACCACGACCGGCGGGCACTTCCTCACCTCCGGCCACGCGCGCGAGTGCGACGGACCGTACGGGTTCGTCCGCGCGATCCGCGAGCAGATCAAGAACGGGGTGGACCACATCAAGCTGAACCTCACCGGCGGCATCATGGGCCCCGCGTGGGATCGGCACTCGCAGGCCTTCCTCCTGAACGACGAGCTCGAGGCCGCCTTCGCGATCTGCCGCCAGCGTGGGTTCCCGGTGGTGGCGCATGCGGCCAGCCCCGAGACCGTCCAGGCCGCCGCTCGGCTCGGCGCCCACAGCGTGGAGCACGGCTACATCATGGACTCGCCGTCCATCGAGAGCCTGCGCGCGCATCGCACGTGGTACGTGCCCACGCTCGCCATCACGCAGCTGACGCCGGACCAGGCGCGAGATCCGTGGGAGAAGCGCTGGGTCGAGGAGCGGAACCTCGCCCCGGATCTCTGCCACCGGGCGGACGCGGCGGCCGAGCCGCACCGCGAGGCCTTCCGGCAGGCGCTGGCCGCCGGCGTCCGCATGGCGCTCGGTTCGGACATCCGGCCGCTGAAGGACGCGGCCCTCCTCGAGCTGGGCCTCTGGGTGGCGGCCGGCGCCACTCCGTGGCAGGCGCTGCTGGCCGCGACCCGCCACGCCGCGGAGCTGTGCGGGGTCGGCGATCAGCTCGGAACGATCGAGCCCGGGAAGCTCGCCGACCTGATCGTGGTGGCCGCCGACCCGCTCGAGAACATCACGAACCTGCGCCGGCTGCTCCTCGTCCTCAAGGACGGGCGGATCGTCTCGGACAAGCGCGGGTCACACCATCACGCCAACCATCACGCCAACCCTCACGCCAACCCTCACGGAGGACTCTCGGCATGACCACGATCGATCCGGTATGGGCCGGCGTCGCCACCCTCTCGAAGGCCTTCGGCGCGCGCGCGCTGTCTCCCGTGGACGCGGTGGACGCGCTGCTCGACCGCATCCGCCGCCACGACGGGCGCCTGCACGCCTTCATCGCGGTCTATGCGGAGGAGGCCCGCCTGGCCGCCGAGGGCGCCGACCGGGCCATCCGCTCCGGTCACCGCATCGGCCCGCTCCACGGCGTGCCGATCGCGCTGAAGGATCTCGTGGATCTCGAGGGCCGCGTCACCACCGGCGGCTCGAAGGTGTGGGCCGCGCGCGTCTCCCCGGCGACCGCCACCCTCGCCGAGCGGGCGATCGCGGCCGGGATGATCGTGCTCGGCAAGACCCACACCGTGGAGTTCGCGATGGGGAGCTGGGGTACCAACACCCACATGGGCACGCCCCGGAACCCGTGGGACGCGACGGTGCACCGCACGCCGGGGGGCTCCTCGAGCGGCTCCGGGGTCTCGGTGGCCGCGGGGCTGGCCCCGATCGCCATCGGCACGGACACCGGCGGCTCGGTGCGCCTGCCCGCCGCGTGGAACGGGATCGTGGGCTTGAAGGTGACCGCGGGGCGTATCAGCACCTTCGGCGTGTTGCCGCTGTCCTTCACCCTCGACACGCCGGGCCCCCTCACGCGCTCGGTCGAGGACGCGGCCCTGATCTACCGTCTGCTCAACGGACCGGATCCGCGCGATCGGCAGACGCTCGCCTGGGCGCCCGACGACCCGATGGCGACCCTGCGGCTCGGCGCCGCCGGGCTGCGGCTCGCGGTGATGCCGGACGTGGAGCGGGAGGGCGTGGACAAGGAGGTGCTCGCCGCCTACGACGCCTCGGTGGAGACCCTCGCGAAGCTCGGGGCGCGGATCGAGCACGCCAAGCTCCCCCATCGCTTCAGCGACTACGCCGCGGCCACCGGACGGATCATCGGCGCCGAGGGCTACCGCTTCGTCGGGCACCTGGTGGACGACGAGCGCCAGCCGGTGGATCCGCACGTGCGGCCGCGGATCCAGATCGGCCGCGGGGTCTCCGCGCGCGACTACCTGCTCGCGCTGGCCGAGCGCGAGGAGCGAAGCCGTGAGGTGGCGGACGCGCTGGCCCACGTCGACGCGCTGCTGACCCCGACCGCGCTCACGCCGCCGATTCCGATCGATCGGGCGGACCAGGCGGGCACCGCGGCCCACTTCACCCGGCCGGTGAACTACCTGGGGCTCTGCGGCCTCGCGGTGCCCAACGGTTTCACGGCGGGCGGCCTGCCGATCTCGCTGCAGATCGTGGGACGCGCGGGGGACGAAGCGATGACCCTCCGGATCGGCCAGGCCTACGAGGAGGCCACCGACTGGAAGAGCCGGCGCCCGCCGGAGCCCAGCTGAGCTAGAAGCGCCGCGCCTCGAAGGCGACGTCCAGCTTGTCGACCGTCGCCGCGAGCTCGAAGCCGTCCGTGACCGCGCTCGCCCGCTCCAGGGGGGTGCCGTGATGGTTGGGGTCCGTGTACGCGGTGTCCCCGAGGAAGAAGAGCCGGTACATGGCCTCATTCTTCGCCTCGTCCCGGCCGGCCGGCGGAGTGGTCCGTCCCAGGAACCACCCGGCCAGGAAATCGGCGTGCAGCTCGCCCGACTTGCCGGGCCCGCCGTACCGCCCTCTCGAGTACTGGACGATGTGCGCCCACTCGTGGGCCACGATCGCGGTCAGGCGTAGCTTCCAGCGCCGGTTGAGCTCGTTCCGGCGGGCGGCCGTCGCGACCAGCTTGAGCCCGATCAGCACGGTGCCGTTCCAGCCGTTCCCTGGACGGGGCTCCCACGCGGCGAAGGCGTTCGGCTCCTGGCCATCGTCGAAGAACCACAGCTCGGGCGCGACGGCGAACACCTGGCGCAGATCGCCCTCGGCCTGCCGGCAGACCTGATCGGCCTCCTTGTCGCCCGAGGACGACTGGAGCGTGAAGCCTCGCGTGTATTCTCCGGGAGTCGCCGCCCGCAGGAAGCAGCCCTCGAAGCGCGGCGCGGGCGCGCCGGTCGCCGCGCGGGCGCCGACGGCCGGGCCGGCCGCGCCGAGGCTCATCGCGAGGAATCGCCTTCGGGTCACCATGTCCATGAGCACACCTCCGGGATCACGAGTCGCCGCGCGGACTGCCCTCTCTCGCCATCAACGTGACGACGCCCGCCACCGTCAGAACCGCGCCGAGCGCCCCCGCGATCACCACGATCGGGAGCGAGGCGCCGCGGAGCGCGCCGCCGAGCGGCGCCGCCGCCGCCGTGAGCACCACCGCGACGACGACTCCCGAGCCCACCACCGCCAGCCACTGCCTCGCCTGCGCCGCGATGACCGCCGGACCGAGGAACGCCCCGCGCACGCGCCCGCCCAGGTGGACGAGCGCGAGCAGGAGCACGAGCGTGGCTCCCAGCGCGATCGCGATGAAGGGATCCGCGGCGGGCCCGGCGACCACGAGGGCGAGCGCGTAGGCGATCATCACCAGCGAGGCGGCCGCGGTCACGAGCGGCACCGACCACGCGAGCACCCCGACCGCGCCGACCAGGAGCGCGACGGTGGCGATCCAGGTCACGGGCGGCGTCGACGGGCGGCCCGCGAGGGGCAGCGCGACCAGGACCGCCAGGAGCACGAGCGAGGCCAGCCGCATCATCCGGCGAGCACGCGGTGGCGGCGCGACCGCCGGCTGAAGGCGGCCAGGACCGCGTCGAGCGGCTCGGCCCCGTCCCACTCGACGATGATCAGCCCCTGGCGACGATACCGGTCGAGCTCGGCCCGCCGCTCGAGGGTCCACAGCCGGGCGGCCACGTCGGCGACCGCGGATCGGCGCACCGCGGCGCGGGCCGCCGGGACCGGCGAGACCGCGATGACGAGGAGGTCGAAGCCGCGCGCGGCGAGATCCGTCGCGGCCCGCACGAAGCGCCGGTCGAGCAGCGGGCTCAGGGCCACCACCAGGGCCTGGGGCGGCAGGATGCGCGGCGGCACCAGATCGAGGTCGCGATTGACGAAGGTGAAGACGACCGACGCGCTCAGCAGGCTCTCGAGCAGGCGCTCGAGATGGGCACGGCCCGCGCCCGGCTTCACCCAGCGCGGCTGGCCGCCGTATTCGATCAGGCCCACGCGGTCCTTGCGGGCGAGATAGGCCGCCGCGAGCGCCGCGGCGCCGCGGACCGCCGCGTCCACCACCGTCTCGCCGTCCGGGCCCACCTCGGACAGGGTGTCGAGCAGGAGCACCACGTCGGCGTTGCGCTCCCGGTGATGCTGGGTGACGTGCAGCGTGCCCAGCTTCAGGGTGGCGCGCCAGTTGACGTGCCGGACCTGATCGCCCGCGGCAAAGGGCCGGATGTCGCCGGGCTCGATGCCCTCCCCCTGGGTCGGCGACACGTAGTTGCCCACGAACGTCTGCGTGCGCAGGGGGTACGGGAGATGCCGGATGGGCAGGTGCCGCGGGTACACCGCCACCGTCGCGGGCGCGCGGTGCTGGGCCTCGGCGGCCGACAGCCCGAGCGGGCCCCACACGCGGAGATGCGGCCCCTCGAGGCGCAGGTGCTGCCGTCCGGCGCCGCGCAGCTCGAAGGTCCAGCGGATCTCCTCGCCCGCGCGGAGCGAGAAGAACGCGTGGTGGCTCCCCCGCGCGAGATCGACCCGCGGCGGCAGCGGCTCCAGGAGCTCGACGAGGGGCAGCGGCCCCTCCGCGCGGAGCGTGACGGTGACGGACACGCACTCGTCCTCGAGGAGGCGGCGGCCCGACAGCTCGCGATGGAGGTGCCAGGCAGGCGGCGGTGCCGCGCGCCGGCTCGCCACGAGGGCCACGACCGCGGGGACCGCCACCCCCGCGAGCTCCGCGCGACCGGTGAACACCGCGAGGAAGAGGGCCCAGCCGATCACGGTCAGGAACGACACGTTCAGCGCGGTCGGGCGCCAGGTCATGCGGGCTCTCCGGCGGGCGCCGGGACCTCCCGGAGAATGCCCTCGACCACGTGCCGCGGCGTCGTGCTCGACACCCACAGCTCCGGTCGGAGCACGAGCCGGTGGGCCAGCGCCGCCACCGCCACCGCCTTCACGTCGTCGGGGAGGACGAAGTCGCGCCCGCGGATGGCCGCCTCGGCCCGGGCGAGCTTGAGCAGGGCCAGGCTTCCCCGCGGCGAGGCGCCCAGCGTCACGCGCGGGTCCACCCGCGTGGCCTGGACGAGGGCCACGATGTAGCGCTCGAGCGCCTCGCTGACGAAGACGTCCTCGAGCGCGCCCTGCATGGCCAGCAGCTCGGCGCGGGTCACGATGGTCGGGACCGCGGCCGCGTCGGTGCGGCGCTCGCGCCGCCGCTTCAGGATCTCCCGCTCGGCGTCCGCCTCCGGGTAGCCGACGCCCACCCGCAGCAGGAACCGGTCGAGCTGGGCTTCCGGAAGCGGGTAGGTGCCCTCCATCTCGATCGGGTTCTGGGTGGCGATCACCACGAACGGCTGCTCGAGCGGGAAGGACTGGCCCTCGATCGTGACCTGAGCCTCCTGCATCGCCTCGAGCAGCGCCGCCTGCGTCTTGGGGGTGGCGCGATTGATCTCGTCGGCGAGCAGGAGATTCGTGAACACCGGCCCGGCCCGGAACTCGAAGCGGGCCTCGCGCTGGTCGTAGAGAAAGCTGCCGGTGATGTCGCTCGGCAGCAGGTCGGGCGTGAACTGGATGCGGCGGAAGCCCAGGTCGAGGGCCTGGGCCAGGAGCCGCGCGATCAAGGTCTTGGCGAGGCCCGGGTAGTCCTCGACGAGCACGTGGCCGTTGGCCAGGATCCCGGCGAGGATCCGCTCGAGCACGTCGTCCTTGCCCACGACGATCCGGCCGAGCGTCGCGACCACCTCCCGCACCCGCTCGGCGACGACCGCGACCTTCACCGGCCACCCTCCATGTCCGCGATCACGCGACGCAGGTCGCCCAGGGTCGGTCCCCGGCCGAGGCGGGCGCGCGGCGGGACGAGCGGCCGCCCCGCGAGCGCGGTCAGCCGCGGCCACATGATCCGCTCGAAGTGGCCCCGGCTCCGCCGCGCGGCCCGCACGTCGTCCATCAGCTCCTCGAGCCGCAGCGGGACCGCGGGCGGGTGCCCGGGGCGCGCGAGCTCCTGCTCGAGCCGCGAGCCCTCCGCGCGCGCGAGCCGCGCCGCCACCGCGCTCCGGAGCTGCAGCAGCGCGACCCCGAGGACCAAGGCCACCGCCAGGCGCGCCACGAGGGTTCGCCACGGGGCCTCGACGAAGACGTACACCGGCACCGCCGCGAGCAGCACGACCCCACCCAGCGCGGCGCCGCGAATGGCGACGGGGGCGAGGAGCCGGTCACCGCGCACGGGCCGCGTCCTCCTCGAGCGCGGTGCCGATCTCGTCCAGGCAATCGCAGGCCGCGTCCCGCGCCTCCGGCCCGACCGGGTGGGCGCTGAATCGCGCGATCTCGAAGAGCGCGGTGAGGCGCCCCACCGGCGCCGCCGCCACCGGGAGCCGCGCGAGCGTGGTCCGCATGAACTCGGCCGGCGTCTGCCACACCGCGCGCGGGGCCCGGGCCCCCGCGAGCGCGCGCTCGAAGCGGCCGTACGCGCGGATGATCGCGACCCGCGCGTCGGGCTCGCGCCGCAGATCGGCCTGGATGCGCGCGAGGGTCTCGGACCCCGCGGGCGCGCGGCCCGGGCCCCCCCGCTCCGCCCACCACGCCTCGATCCGGTCGGCCAGCGCGACCAGGACCATGAGCGCGAAGATCCCGAGCGTGACCAGGACGAGCACCGCCGCGATCGCCAGGTCGAGCGAGGGGATCGAGGTGGGCGGCTTGTCGGCCAGGGTGAAGAGATCGAGGAGTCCCGCGATCGCCGCGAAGGCCTTCTCGATCGGCTGACCGTCGGGCCCGGCCCAGCGCTGGACGAGATACCAGCCCACCACCACCAGCAGGAGCGGGAGCAGGGCGACAACCGTGGCCGCCCACGGCGCGAGCGGCCGCGACGCCCGCGCGGGGCCGGCCGTCTCGTCGGTCGGGCGCCGGCGCTGCAGCGCCAGCAGGATGACCGCGGACAGGGCGAGCAGGCCGAGCACCAGCACCCGCACCACGTCCGGCAGCCGGATCACCAACTTCGCGCCGGGGACGCCCGCGGGGGCCGGCAAGGGCCCCACGGTCGCGGCCAGCACGAGCAGCAGGCCGGTGGCGATCACCGCGCCCGCGCCCAGCCGGACGGGCATGCCGGAGCGGGCCGGTGACGGGGTCGTCATGCCGCTGCGGATGATGCCGCCGTCGGGCGCCGCGGTCAACCGGCGCTTGCCGCTACCGCGGACCGGTCGCCGGGCGTCCCCCGCGCATCACGCCCGGCCCATCCGGGCCTGGACGTCGGTGATCTCGTCGGCGCTGGCGCCCATGTGGGAGAGGATCACCTGCCACTGCGTCTTGGTGATCTCGTCGGTCCGGATCTCGGGCGGACCCAGCACGCGGGTACCGAACGCGGCGAGCCAGGCGGTCTTGAGGAGCGGGGTGTCGCGGTCGAACAGCTTGCCGAGGATGAAGCGTCCCCGGCATTCGATCGAGACTCCGCACGCCTTGTAGTCGCGCTCGTCCCACAAGGCACTCAAGCCGAGCCCCCGCGCAGGCATTGCTACCGGCTAGAACGCCCCGCCGTCGTGCCCGTACGCTCTTTGTCGAGCTTGGCCTTGAGTCCCCGCTCCGCCTGGCCGATGGCGCCCTGCTTGGTCTTGCCCTCGAAGAGGGCGAAGAACGTGCCGGGGCCGGGACGGCGCGGCTGCGCGTTGGCGCGGATGAAGTAGAGCTCGGCCACCACTCGGGTGGCCTCGGTCCGCACGATGATCGTGTACTTCACGTCCCCGTAGGTCCGCTCGGGCAGGCGTTCGCGCACGACGGTGCCCGCCTCCCGCTGCTCGATCACCTGCCGGATCCCGGCCTCGGCCTGCTTGAGCGCGGCGTCCGAGGTCTCGTCCACGATGGAGACCTCCGGGCCGGAGGGCGAGAGCCTCGCGTGCGCCTTGAACACGTTCTCCTCGATCGCTTCCAGCTCCAGGGTATAGGTCAGGCCCTTGTAGATCCGGTTCCCCATGAAGTGGCGTCGCGCCATCACTCGATTCCTGCCCCCCATGCTCGCTCTCCTCGCTCACCCGCCTCGGCTTCCCGCATCGGTGATCGGCCGCCGACCGTCACGTTCCCGCCCCGAGGCACGCCACCTTCTTGCGCGCGCACGCGCCGCAGACGCTGGCGGGTGCGTGGGTCAGCGGGTCGGGCGCCTTGAAGATCTCGTCCATCACCTCCACGACCTCCCGCGTCGTGTAGCTCCGGTCCAGGTGATCCTTGGCCATCTTGACCAGGCACCGCGAGCACAGGAACTTCCCCCGGCAATCGCCCCGGAGGAGGCTGTCGACGACCCGCCGGATGAAGTCTCCCCCCGTGAAGATCGTCGCGGTCATTCAGCTCCTTCGCCCGTTCGCCCGCGCCCCGGTCCGGGCGCCCCGGGCCAGCGCGGCGGGCCGGCGGCCCCGGCTCCGGACCTCCCGCACCGCCCGCATCTGGACCTCGATGTTGGTCAGGAGGGGCCGGTCGCGCTCTCGCCGCAGCCCCTCGTCGATGAGCGCGCGCAGCACCATCTGCAGGCTCACCGGGCCCTTCAGCTTGGTCATCGCCTCGCCGGCGAACACGCGCGCCCGGTCGAGGACGGCTTGGGGGAGAATGAGCAGGACCTTGGCTCTGTCCTCGAACATCGCCGCCTCCTCCCGGAACTCAGGCCCGCATTCACGCGACAAGCCCGCAGGAATATACGTTGTTGTTGTTATTTAACTTATATCATACATGCCTGGTGCTCGGCAATCCGGTGGCGGTCTCCGAGCGAGGAGAGAGCCCGCTGGACCCGCAGGGACGGCCCAGGTTCGCGCAGATCGCGACCACGGCGGCCCCGATGTCGCCCACCCGGCTCTACGCCCTCGACGCCGCGGGCAGCGTGTGGCTCTTCAACTTCGCGAAGAAGAAGTGGGGCCGCCTCTCCAACGACCGCGAGATCTAGGGCCGCCCGGACGCGAGAAAGGCCGGGCCCCCCGAAGGGAACCCGGCCTTCTGTTTGACGCGGGGTTCTCGTCAGGCCTTCCGAACGTTCGCGGCCTGGAGCCCCTTCGGGCCCTTGGTCACTTCGAACTCGACCTTGTCGCCCTCGGCCAGGCTCTTGAAGCCCTGGGCCTGAATGGCGTTGAAATGCACGAAGACGTCCTCGCCACCCTCCTGGGTGATGAAGCCGTAACCCTTCGCATCGTTGAACCACTTGACCGTGCCCTGTGCCATTGAACCTACCTCTTATTCTGAGGCTTGCGCCTCGGTGAAACCCCGCCACCATGGCAGGGGTGCCCTCCAGGAGTGGAGGGCAAACAAAAACGCCGAGCGGCTTGATACCCGCGCGGCGTTAGTCGCGAATCGTCTTCGTCAGCTTGCTGTGACCGAAAGCCGGGTGAATCAGCACCGGGGCCCACGATACAGGCCGTTCTCCCGCCTGTCAAGCAATAACGCGGAGCGGGTGGCTCGGGCGCGGCCCCTCACCTCGACACGCTCTCGGAGAGCGTGTCGATCGTCTTCTTGAACTTCGCGTCCTCCCGGATCATCGCCTCGATCTTGGTGACCGCGTGGAGCACGGTCGTGTGGTCCTTGTCGAAGGCGCGCCCGACCTCGGTGAGCGAGGCGTGGGTGAGCTGTCGGGCGAAGTACATCGCGACCTGCCGGGGAAAGGCCACCGCCTTCGTCCGGGTGCGCGTGCGCATGTCGGCCAGCTTGAGCCCGAAGAATCCGGAGACCGTACGCTGGATGTGCTCGATCGTGATCACCTTCTCGTCCGCGCCCCAGAGATCGGACAGCACCTCCTGGGCCACGTCCACGCTCATCGCGCGGCCGGTCAGGGCGCAGAACGCGGCCATCCGGGTGAACGATCCCTCGATCTCGCGGATGTTGGTCTTGATGCGGCTCGCCATCAGGTAGGCCACGTCGTCGGGCAGCTGGACCCGCTCCAGCTCGGCCCGCTTCTTGAGAATGGCCACGCGGGTCTCGAAGTCGGGCGGCTGGATGTCCGCGATCAGGCCCCACTCGAAGCGCGAGCGCAGCCGCTCCTCCAGCTCGGGAATCTCCTTGGGAGTGGAGTCGGAGGACACCACGATCTGCTTGTGCCCCTCGTACAGATCGTTGAAGGTGTGGAAGAACTCCTCCTGGGTCCGCTCCTTGCCCGCGATGAACTGGATATCGTCGATGAGCAGGAGATCGATGGACCGGTACTTCGCCCGGAACTCCCCGGTGCGGTCGTAGCGGATGGCGTTGATGAGCTCGTTGGTGAAGCGCTCCGACGAGAGGTAGAGCAGCCGGAGCGAGGGGTGGAGGCGGGCCATCTCGTGGCCCACCGCGTGGAGGAGATGGGTCTTCCCGAGGCCGACCCCTCCGTAGAGGAAGAGCGGGCTGTAGGCCGTGCCCGGCAGCTCCGCCACCGCCTGGCAGGCGGCCTGGGCAAACTGGTTGGAGCTGCCGACCACGAACGACTCGAACGTGTAGCGGGGGGTCAGCTCGTCCCGCGCGGCCGGCATGCGCTCCGACGCGAGGGCAGACGCGCGCTCGGGCTCCGCGTCCGCCTCGATGGAGACCTGGGTGTCGACGCCGAGGAGACGGCGCGCGGCGGCCGCGATCGTGTCCGCGTGGTGCTGCCCGATCCAGTCGCGCGTGTACGTGTTGGGCGCGAGGACCCGGAGACGGTTGCCGTCCAGCGCGACGGCCCGACAGGGGCGCAGCCACGAATCGAGGGCGGCCTCGGGCACTTGACCTTCGAGAGCGGTGAGCAGCCGGGACCACAGCGGGTCATGCATGAGTTGCTTTGACCCTAGTGGCGTGGGTCCGCCTTGTCAATCTCGTGTTCGTGCTAGGGTGGACGTGTCGGGCTCCACTCGCGGGTCCGCGAAAGAAGAGGTCCCCAATGGAAGGTCTCCGGCAGATCCAGGTGGTCACGCAGGGTGACGGCTGGCACTTGGTGGGGCTCGATGCCGAAGGCCGCGTCTGGTTCGGCTCGCCGCGTCGCACCACGAAGGGGCGGATGCTCGCCTGGGTCCCGATGGACGAGATCGTGGAGATCGGCGAGCCGCTGGAGCCGACCGTGACCACCGCCCCCGAGTCCATCGATCGGGGAGTCGCGGGGCGCCACTGGCCGGTGAAGCCTCGTCCCTGATCCGCTCCGCCTCCCCACCGCTCGACCATGGTGGTTCGGCACGACCATGCCGGCCTATTGGACGTTGGTCCAATGGCTGCTCCGCCCGCGCATTGTTACGGTTGACCGCACGACGTGCGCCACTCCTCAACCCGACGATGGAGACTGCCATGCTCCCGGAGCTACCGAAGGACGAAGAGCGCCCGGTCTGCCATGGGTGCGGGCAGGCCAAGTTCCTCCCCTACTCCATCCGGAGTGGCGACCCGGCCACCGCCAAGGCGCGCGTCTACTGCTCGATCGCGTGCGCTCAGCTCCACACGCCCGGTTTCACGGGCAAGGACCCGCGGCAATGACCGCGCCGAGGGACTGAGCGCCGCCCCTCGCGTCACTCCACCCCGGCGAGTTCCAGCTCCTGGGCGCGGTGGCAGCCGACGAAGTGACCGGGAGAGAGTTCCTGCCACGCCGGCGCCTGCGTCCGGCATATCTCGATCGCGTGCGGGCAGCGGGGATGGAAGTAGCAGCCGCCCGGCGGCGCGGCCGGATTCGCGACCTCTCCCTGCAGGACGATGCGCTGGGAGCGCAGACGGGGATCCGGCTCCGGCACCGCGGACAGCAGCGCGGCGGTGTACGGGTGCTTCGGCCGGCTGAACAGCTCCGCGGTCGGGGCCAGCTCCACCATCCGGCCCACGTACATCACGGCCACCCGGCTGCTGATGTGCCGCACCACGCTCAGGTCGTGCGCCACGAAGAGATAGGTCAGCCGGAGCTCCGACTGCAGGTCGAGCAACAGGTTGAGGATCTGCGCCTGCACCGAGACGTCGAGCGCCGAGACCGGCTCGTCGGCGACCACCAGGCGCGGGTGCAGGGCCAGCGCCCGCGCGATCCCGATGCGCTGCCGCTCGCCTCCGCTGAACGCGTGGGGGAACCGCCGCATGTACTCCGGCCGCAGCCCCACGCGCCGCAGCAGGTCCGCCACCTGCGCCTCCCGCTCGCGCCGGCTGCGGAGACCGTGGACCAGCAGCGGCTCCCCGACCAGGTCGAGCAGCGTCATGCGCGGGTTGAGCGAGGTGAACGGGTCCTGGAAGATCATCTGCATCTCGCGCCGCAGCGCCCGCAGCTCGGCGGGCCGCAGCGTGCCCATCTCGACCACCGAGCCCTCGGCCGCGCGCATGAAGACCTGGCCCGCGGTCGGCTCGATCGCCCGCAGGATGCAGCGCGCGGTGGTGGTCTTTCCGCAGCCGCTCTCGCCGACGAGGCCCAGGGTCTCCCCCTCGTCGATGTGGAAGTCCACGCCGTCGACCGCGCGGACGTGACCCACCGTCCGCTTCAGGAAGCCCTTCCGGATCGGGAAGAGTTTCTGCAGCCCGGACACCCGCAGGAGCGGCTGGCGGCTCGCGGTCATTCGTAGAGGAAGCAGCTCACCGCGTGGTGGGCGCCCACCGGTCGCAGGGCCGGCGCCTCGCGATCGCACCGGCCGGGCATGAACTCCGGGCAGCGCGGATGGAAGGGGCACCCGGTCGGGCGATCGTACGGGTGCGGCACCGCGCCCGCGATCGGGGTCAGCCGCTCCCGCGTGCGCGACCGGATACGGGGGATCGAGCGCAGGAGCGCCCGGGTGTACGGATGCCGCGGGTCGTGGAAGATCGCGTCGACCGGCGCCTGCTCCACCACCCGGCCCAGGTACATCACCACCACGTCGGTGGCCATCTCCGCGACCACCCCCAGGTCGTGGGTGATCAGCATGATCGCCATCCCGTCTTCCTGCTGCAGTCGCCGCAGCAGATCGAGGATCTGGGTCTGGGTGGTCACGTCGAGCGCGGTCGTGGGCTCGTCCGCGATCAGGAGGGTCGGCTCGCAGGACAGGGCCATCGCGATCATGGCGCGCTGGCGCAGGCCGCCGCTCAGCTGATTGGAGAGCTGATCCACCCGTTCGCCGGGCGACGACACGCCGACCCGCCGCAGCATCTCGATCGCCCGATCGCGCGCGGCCTGCCGGCCGAGCGGCTGGTGCAGCCGGATCGCCTCGATGATCTGGCTCCCGACCGTGTGGACGGGGCTGAACGAGGACATCGGCTCCTGGAAGATCAGCGCGATCTCGGCACCCCGGATCGACCGCATCAGCGTCCCGTTGGGCTCGAGCTTGGCCAGGTCCACCGTCTGCCCCGCTCCGTCGGCGCCGGCCGGTCGCTGGAAGTGGATCGCCCCCTCGACGATCCGGCCCGGCCGATCGACGATCCGCATGATCGATCGGGCCGTGATGCTCTTGCCGCACCCGCTCTCCCCCACGATCCCGAGGGTGGCCCCCGGCGCCATGTCGAAGCTCACCCCGTCCACCGCGCGCACGGTCCCCTCGTCCTGGGTGAAGTACGTCTTCAGATCGCGCACCGCCAGCAGGGGCTCAGCGGCCATACGGATCCGCGGCGTCCCGGAGCCCGTCGCCCAGGAAGTTGAAGGCCATCACCACGACGATCACCGGCACCGCGGGAAGCATGAGCCACGGGGAGATCGCCACCGTCTGGACGTTCTGGGCCTGCTGCAGGAGCACGCCCCAGCTGATCGCGGGGGGGCGCAGGCCCAGGCCCAGGAAGCTGAGCGCGGTCTCGCTGATGATCATCGCGGGCAGGGCCAGGGTGGTGGCCGCGATGATGTGGCTCATGAACGACGGCACCATGTGCACGAAGATCGTCCGCATCTGGCTGCATCCGACCAGCCGGGCCGAGACCACGAAGTCCTCCTCGCGCATCGCGAGGAAGCGGCCCCGCACCACCCGCGCGAGCTCTGTCCACCCGAGGAGGGAGATGATGATCGTGATGGCGAAGTAGACCTGCAGCACCGACCAGTCACGCGGGAGGGCCGCCGCGAGCCCCATCCAGAGCGGGATCGTCGGGATCGAGCGGAGGATCTCGATGATCCGCTGGATGATGGTGTCGGCCACGCCGCCGTAGAACCCGGACAGCCCCCCCAGGACCACCCCCAGGACCAGGCTCACCGTCACCCCGAACAACCCGATCGTGAGCGAGATGCGCGTGCCGTACATGAGCCGCGACCAGAGGTCCCGGCCCTGCACGTCGGTGCCGAGCAGGAACACCGCCGGCGCGGACCCGGGCCCGCCCTCCACCCCGATCAGGTGCCGGGTGGTCGGGATCAGGCCGAAGAGGCGGTACTCGAAGCCCTCCGCGAAGAACCGGAGCGGGATCTTCCGCTCCGGATCCGCCACGTAGACCCGCTTGAAGCTCTGCGGATCGCGCGCGCCCTTCACCCCGTACACGTGGGGGCCGAAGCGCCCTTCGTCGAACCAGTACACGCGCTGCGGGGGCATGAGCGAGCGCTGGGCCTCCGACGCGTTGGGGTCGGCGTAGGCGAGAAAGTCCGCGCCCAGGACGACCAGGTAGAACCCGATCACCACGAGCGCGCTCGCCACCGCCACCTTGTGCTTGCGGAACCGCCACCACATGAGCTGCCACTGCGAGGCGACGAAGACGCGCGGCTCGCGCGGATCGACCACCGCGCTCGGCCCGGGAAGGGGCGCGCTGGTGGGGTCGAGGGCCACCCCGGGCTCGGCCATCACGTCTCCTCGAGTCGGATCCGCGGATCGACCCAGACGAGCAAAATGTCCGAGACCAACGTGCCGATCACGGTCATGACGCCGAGCAGGAGCACGATCGTCCCGGCCAGAAACATGTCCTGGGCGATGAGGGCCTTCAGGAGCAGGGGCCCGACGGTGGGCAACCCGAGGACCAGCGACACGATGATGCTGCCGGAGACGATGTAGGGCAGCGTGTAGCCGATCGTGCTCGCGAACGGGTTGAGGGCGACACGCACCGGGTACCTCAGGATCACCCGGGCCTCCGGCAGACCCTTCGAGCGCGCGGTCACCACGTAGGGCTTGCGCAGCTCGTCGAGCAGGTTGGCACGCATGATGCGGATCTGCTGCGCGGTCCCGGCGAGGCCCAGGATCGCCGCCGGGATCGGCAGGTGCTTCATCAGGTCCCACGCCCGCGCCCCGCTCCACGGCGCGTCCTGGAACTCCGGCGAGAACAGCCCGCCGATGTGGGCGTTGAAGAACACGAATCCCAGGTACAGCAGCACCAGGGCCAGCAGGAAGTTGGGGACCGCGAGGCCGATGAATCCCACGAAGGTCGCCAGGTAGTCGCCCACCGAGTACTGGCGGACCGCGGAGTAGATGCCGATGGGCAGGGCCAGCACCCACGTGAGGAGCAATGCCGCCATCGAGACCACCACGGTCAGCCACAGGCGCTCCCCGATCACCTCGGTGACCGGGCGGCGCCACTCCATGGACATGCCGAAGTTGCCCTGCACGACCAGCCGCATCCACTTGAAGTACTGCACGTAGATCGGCTGGCCGAGGCCGTACTGGATCCGGAGCCCGGGCGGGAGCTGGATGATCGCGAAGGAGAGGACGGAGATCGCCCAGACGGTGAAGACGGCGAGGAGGGCGCGACGGCCGATGTATGCGAGCATGGCGGGCCCGGGTCACCGGCCCCGGCGGGCGGCAACCCGGGCGCCTCCCGGGTCTAGTTCTTGTAGAAGAACGTCGCCGGCCGTGAGATTCCCGGCGTCTTGCCGTCCGGGCTGTTGTACTGGCGCGACGGGATGTTGCCCATGTTGTTCTTCACCACGCGCACGCCCATGGAGGCGGGGCCCATGCCGACCACCCCGATGATGTAGACCTCCTCGGCCGCGATCCTCCAGACGTCCTTGCCCAGCTGGATCCGCTCCTTCTCGGGCACGCCGAAGGCCTTCTTCCATTTCTCCATGAGCTCCTTCATCCGCGGCTCCGGCTCCTTGCCCTGCGCGCCCGCGGAGTGGAACCACTTGACGTAGAGCGGACCGGACGAGGCGACCGCGGCCAGCTCGAACGGAAAGACGTGGAGCGGGAACGTGAAGAGGTGCTCGCTGCCGTCGTTGTTCCAGGCCCCGAGCTGCTGCTCGTTGTTCGCGGTGCGCTGCAGGGCGAGGCTGCGCTCCACCTCCTGCACCTTCAAGTCGATGCCGATCTTCTTCCACTGGTCGCGAATCATCTCGGCGATCTGGGTGTACTGCACGAACTGGCCCCCGAGGGTCATGATCTCGATCCGCAGCCGGCCCTTGCCGTCGGCGCGCAGGCGGTACCCCTCGCCGTCCTTCTTGGCCAGCCCGATCTTGTCCAGCATCTCATTGGACTTCTTGAGGTCGAGCGTGGACCACAGCTTCCGGTACTGCGGACCCGGGTTGTACTTGTTGCTGTCCGCGGGCACCACCGAGCCGGGGGTGCCGGTGCCGAGCCAGAACGTCTCATTGATCTGGTCGCGGTCGATGCCGAGCGACAGCGCGCGCCGGAAGTCGGCGGTATTGAACCACTTCCCGATCTCCGGATCGGCGTCGTAGTTCAGGTTGAACTTGATGATCAGGTCGCAGTAGTCGCCGGGGTCGAGATAGACCTTGTAGTTGCCCTTCTGCTGGTTCTCGAGGAAGACGGGGAGCTTGCCGAGATCGACGTGCCGCGACGCGTAGTCGTATTCGCCCGCGATCGCGCGCAGGTTCAGCACCTCGAGATTCTCGGCCAGGGTCAGGACCACTCGATCGATGTAGGGCAGCTGATTGCCCGCGGTGTCCACGAAGACGCTGTAGGGGTTGCGCTCGAGCGTCCAGGTGGGCGTGTTGATCGGGGACACCGTCTTCCACGCCGACAGCACCGGAAGATCCGGGTTGACCGCCCAGTCGTTCCGGGCGAGGAACAGGCGCACCCAGCTGTCGAACTTCGCGTCCTTCACCTTCTTGTCGAGGTCCGCCGCGCTCACGTACTTCGGATGAAACTGCTTCAGGTAGTGCGCGGGCGCGAAGCCGCCCAGCGCGCGGTACCCCCACATCTGGCCCGCGAGGTCGGTGGAGCCCGCCAGCACGTCGGGGAACATGAAGTAGGGCTCGGCGAACTTGAATCGCACGGTGGAGGCGTCGACCTTCTCGACGGTGCCTTGCTTGCCGTTGATCGCCATGGCCGCCGAGGGAGTGGGGACGAGATCCTTGTTCCGGTAGATGTCCTCGAACCAGAACACGAAGTCGTCGGCGGTGAACGGCTTGCCGTCGCTCCACTTCATGCCGCGGCGCAAATGCAGGAGCCACGCGCGGCCGCCGTCCTGCATCTCGAGACCCTTGGCGAGGTTCGGGAGCACCTTGTCGCCGGTGTAGTCCCAGAACATCAGGTGGTCCGGCCCCGAGCAGCAGCGGAACCCGTTCCAGAAGTCGGCCGGGCCGGTGAAGCCGGCGCGCCACGTGCCGCCGTACTTGCCGATCTCCTTCAGCGGCTTGATCACGAGCGGGTCTTGCCCGATCCGCTCGGCGACGGGCGGTAGCTTGCCGGCCTTGACCAGCTCGGCGAGCTGCGGCGCCTCCTTGAAGGACTTGGGCCACTTCCCGGCGTCGGTGACGACCTCCGGTCCCTCCAGCTTGCCGATCAGGCTGCTCTTGCCCACCTGGGCGATGGCCCCCGCGGCTCCCAGCGCGACGAGGAGCCCCGCCAGGAGAGCCATCACGATTCGCGACCTGCGCTGACGTGTCCGCGGCGATTGCCCAAGGCCGGTCATACGCGTCCCCCTCTTGCGGCTGCTCTGCCGTTCGTGCCCGCGCTGACCGCGGCCCATTGCCCCGGCCCCGCCCCATCGACGTCGGTGTGGGGGGGATACTGCCCCGAGGAGCGCACCGGGTCAAGCAGATCCCGCTATACTGGCGGCGGCTCCACCGCCCGAGTCCACCCCGTACCGGAGAGACACCATGAAACCGATCATGCTGCTCGGCGTCGTCCTGATCGTACTGGGCGCGCTCGCCCTCGCCTACCAGGGCGTCACCTACACCACGCGCGAGAAGGTTATCGACCTGGGCCCGCTGAAGGCCTCGGTCGACAAGAAGAACACGATCCCGCTTCCGCCGGTGGTGGGCGGGCTGGCGGTGGCCGTGGGCATCGTCCTGGTCGTGGTCGGGAACCGGCGCGGCTAGCGCGGGGGCCGGCCCGCCGGGCCGCCTCGCGGCCCTAGCCGCGGGTCAGCCAGGAGTACTTGACGATGCACCAGAGCGCGCGCACCCCGTCGCGCCAGGTCCGTGCGCGTCGTGTCACCGATTCACTCCCGCGCCCGCCGGGCCGGGTGCGGTCACGGCCCCGAGCATCGGCGCGATACTGCGACGCGGACGCGCGACCTGTCAAGAATCCGATGCGCGCCGGCCGACTTGGCTTATGCTACCGGCAGCTACGCGGCTGGCGCAGATGCCGGCCCACAATCCCGTCGAGGAGGACGCACCCATATGCCCGAGCACCAGCCGACTGCCATCACTCGCCGTCAGCTCTTGCAGGCCGGGGCCGCCCTGGCCGCCACCCCGCTGCTGGGTCGGATCGCGCCGGCCGCCGCCCAGACCCCCGTGAAGAGCACCAAGGTGCTCGATTTCATGACCGGGGCCGACGTCGCCAAGGCCGAGGCGGAGGGCGAGGTCGTCTACTACAGCCACGACGGCGAGGCCGGGATCGCCGCGCTGCTGGACGCCTTCCGCAAGGACTTCCCCAAGATCAAGACGAGCTACGTGCGGGCCCAGACCGGCGCGCTCTACGCCAAGGTGACCGCGGAGCGCTCGGCCGGCCGCTACGCGGTGGACGTGCTGCAGCTGTCGGACATCTCGCCTGCCATCGACTTCCAGAAGAAGGGCGGCTACGAGCAGTACGTCTCGCCCGAGCAGGCGTCCTACAAGGCGCCCTACCAGAGCACGCCGGGCGGCTACTTCACCTGGATGGGCGTCACCTTCGCGGGCATCTCGTACAACAAGTCCAAGGTGAAGCCCGAGCAGGCGCCGAAGACGTGGAAGGACATGCTCAATCCCATCCACAAGGACGGCATGAGCGCCAAGCTGTCCACCTCCGGCATGCAGCACATGCAGTGGTACATGCTGCGCAAGCTCTACGGCGCGGACTTCTGGCAGGAGTTCGGCAAGCTGCGGCCGCGTGGGTTCGACGCGCGGGCCCAGCTCTTCGACCGGCTCGCCAAGGGCGACGACCGCATCTGCGGGCTCGCGGAGTACGCGGGCTACACGCTCTTCAAGGAGAAGGGCGCGGACATCGAGTTCGTGGCGCCGCCGGACGGGCTCCCCGCCACCCCGGCCCTCATCGGGGTCGCCAACAAGGCACCCCATCCGGAGGCGGCCAAGCTCTTCCTGGACTGGGCCATCTCCAACCGCGGGCAGGCCGTGAACCAGACCCAGACCATCCTGCTCTACGGCTCGGTCAAGAACGACGCGCCCGCGATGGCAACGGGCAAGAAGCTCGCCGACTTCAAGCTGCTCTTCCCCACCGACTGGGTCGACTTCCAGGCCAGCCATTCCGTCTTCGTGAAGGAGTGGAACTCGGGTCGGGGGCGCCGCCGCGGTCCTCGTCCTCTACCCGATCTTCTTCCTGCTGCAGGCCTCCCTCAGCGTGGGCGACCCGCAGGCCCGCCCGCCCGAGGCCTACGGGCTCGAGAACTTCACGGACCTGCCGCGCTACCGCCACATCTTCGCCAACACCGTGACGGTGGCGGTGGCGGCCACCGTGATGGCCGTCCTCTTCGGCTTCGTCATGGGCTGGATCCTCTCCCGCACCAACGTCCCCGGACGCGCGGCGCTCGAGCAGCTCATGGCCCTCCCCTACTACGTGACGCCGCTCATGGGCGCGCTCGCCTGGAGCCTGATCGGCTCGCCCAGCGGCGGCTTCCTCAACCAGCTCTGGCGCGCGCTCGGCGGCGACGGCCACCTCATCGACATGACCACGCCCTACGGCATCGCCTGGGTCATGGCCCTCTTCGAGGGCTCGGTGGCCTTCGTCATGATCGGGGCGGTGATGAAGTCCATGGATCCCGCGCTCGAGGAGGCCTCCCAGGTGCTCGGGGCGGGGCGGCTGCGCACGATGCTGCGCATCACGCTTCCCCTCGTGCTGCCCGGCGTGCTCGGGGCGGCCATCTTCGTGTTCGCGGAGATGCTGGGCTCGTTCTCGGCCGCGCTGGTGCTGGGGCTGCCCAACCGGTTCTACGTGGTGACCACCGCCATGTACCAGCTCGTCTCCCAGTACCCCCCGCAGTTCCCGCGGGCCGCCGCCATGGGCGTCTCCCTCTTCGCGGTGATGTTCGCCATGGTCTACGTCTATCGGCGGGTGGTGAGCCGGGGCAACTACGTGACGATCACCGGCAAGGCCTTCCGCCCTCGCGTGATGAGCGTGGGCCGCCTGCGCTGGCCGCTCCTCGCGGTCTGCGCGGCCTATCTGGGCGTGGCGGTGGTCCTGCCCGTCCTCGCCCTGCTCTACGCCTCCATCCAGCGGCTCGCCACCGCCTTCCCCAAGGCCGGCAACTTCACGCTCGAGAACTACCGCACCGCGCTCTCGCTCGACGCGGTGCGGTCGGCACTCTGGAACAGCCTGCTCCTCGGCGTGGGTACCGCCAGCCTCGGCGTGCTGATCATGGGCTTCCTCGCGTGGATGATCTACCGCTCCCGCCTGCCCGGCGTCGGCGTCATCGAGTACGTCCTCATGTTCCCGCAGGCGGTGCCGCGGCTGGTCTTCGCCTTCGGCATGCTCTGGGCCTGGCTGATCTTCCCGATCCCGGTCTACGGGACGCTCTGGCTCCTCCTGATCGCCTACCTCACCGTGTTCCTGCCCCTCGGCCTTCGCACGATCTCGGGGGTGATCCTCCAGATCGACCGCTCGCTCGAGGAGAGCGCCCAGATGTGCGGGGCCTCGTGGAGCTACCGCCTGCGCACCGTGACCATGCCGCTCCTGCGGCCCGGCCTCATCGCGGCCTGGCTGCTGCTCTTCATCGCGAGCGTGCGGGAGCTGGGCGCCTCGATCCTGCTCATGGGCCCCCAGTCCAAGGTCATCACGCCGGCCATCGTGGAGTCGTGGTTCTCCACCAGCACCGAGCTGACCGCGGCGATGGCGCTGCTGCAGACGCTGGCCGTCGCGATCGAGTAGGGTGAGCGCGCCGGTGGTGGGCTCCGGGCGCAAGGCGTCCATCGAGGTACGCGACCTCGTCGTCCGGTACGGCAAGGTCGCCGCGGTGCGGGGCGTCTCCTTCACCGTGGCGGCGGGCGAGCACCTCACCCTGCTGGGGCCGTCGGGCTGCGGCAAGACCACCACGCTGCGGGCCATCGCCGGGCTCGAGCAGCCCGAGTCGGGTGAGATCCGCATCGACGGCAGCCCGGTATTCTCGTCCTCTCCGCGCGTGCAGGTGCCGCCCGAGAAGCGCGGCCTCTCCATGGTCTTCCAGTCCTACGCGATCTGGCCGCACATGACCGTGTTCGACAACGTGGCCTACGGGCTCCGCGTCCGCAAGCTGCCCGCCGCCGAGATCGCGGACCGGGTGCGCGGCGCGCTCGAGCTGGTGCAGATGGGCGAGCTGGCCGCGCGCAGCGCGTCGAAGCTCTCCGGCGGCCAGCAGCAGCGGGTGGCCCTGGCCCGCGCCTTCGTGTTCTCGCCCTCGGTGCTCCTCTTCGACGAGCCGCTCAGCAACCTCGACGCGAAGCTCCGCGCCGAGATGCGGCTCGAGATCAAGGAGCTGCAGCGCCGGCTCGACATCACCTCGGTGTACGTGACCCACGATCTCGAGGAGGCACTCGCGATCTCCGACCGCATCGTGGTCATGCGCGACGGGGTGATCGAGCAGATGGGCACGCCCAACGAGATCTACGACCTGCCCCGCAATACCTTCGTCGCCGACTTCGTGGGCTCGGCCAACCTGATCCGGGGCCGCCACCGGCCCGACCTCGAGCGCGACGGGCTGGTGGCGCTCGAGACCGCCGCCGGCGACATCGTCCACGGCACCGCCTTCGGGCGACGGGTGGGCGCGGAGGCGCTGCTCTCGATCCGGACCGTCCACGTGCGGCTCTCGCGCGCGCGTCCGGCGGGCGCCCTCAACGTCTGGCCCGCCACCGTGCGGCGCCGCGTATTCCAGGGCGACTTCACCCAGTACCACGTGGACTGGAGCGGCCGCGCCCTCGTGATCCGCGAGGTCGCGACCGACCCGGTGGCCGAGGGCGAGACCGTCTTCCTCGTCGTCGAGCCGCGTCACTGCGTCCTCCTGGAGGACTAGCCATGGTCAAGGCGCTCTCGTACTTCCGTCGCCGTCCCGAGCTCACCGTCGAGGCCTTCCAGGACTACTGGCGGTCGAAGCATCCCGAGGTGGTGACCCGCCTGCCCGGGATCCGCGGCTACGTGCAGTCCCACACCCTGCCTTCCGGCTACCGGAAGGCCCGGCCGCTCTACGACGGCATCGCCGAGGTCTGGTTCGAGGACACCGCCGCGATGCGCGCCCTCGCGGGCACCCCCGCGATCGAGGCGGTCGAGGCCGACGAGGCGAAGTTCATCGACCGCTCGACCATGGGGCTCCTCATCGTCGTGGACCACGTCATCAAGAGCGCGCCGGCTCCGGCGGGCGGCGTCAAGAACGTCGAGTTCGTCACCCGCAGGCCCGGAATGGACGTGGACGCTTTCCAGCGCTACTGGCGAGAGACCCACGGCCCGCTCGCCGCCACCATCCCGGTGATCCGGCGCTACGTGCAGAGCCACGTGCGACGGTCGGCCTACGAGGGCGGTCGGCGTCCCGCATGGGACGGCGTGGCCATCACGTGGTTCGACGACACCGCCGCGATGCGCGCCTCCGCGGCCAGTCCCGAGTACACGCGCGTCCGGGCCGACGAGCCGAACTTCGTCGCGCCCGACCTGCCCTTCATCATCACCCGCGAGCACGTGATCGTCGCGCCCTGACCTCCTCGTCTTGACCCTTCCGTGAGCGTCGTCTATGCTCGCGCCACGATGCGGCTCCCCGGAAAAGTCGCGGTGATCACCGGCGGAGCCGCGGGCATCGGCTTCGCCTACGCCAAGCGCTTCATCGCCGAGGGCGCGCGGGTGGTGGTGGCGGACATCGCCGACCCGGCCGCCGCGGTGGACAAGCTCGACGCGGCCGGGCGCGCGCTCGGGGTGCGCACCGACGTGAGCGACGCGGCCTCCGTCCGCGCCATGGTCGAGGCCGCCCTGGCCCGCTTCGGCCGCATCGACGTGCTCGTCAACAACGCGGCGATCTTCGCCATCCTCAAGCCCCAGCCCTTCGAGGAGATCCCCGAGGCGGAGTGGGACCGGGTGATGGCGGTCAACGTCAAGGGCGTCTGGAACTGCGCGCGCGCGGTGGTCCCCGCGATGCGCGCGCAGGGCGGCGGGCGCATCGTCAACGTGGCCTCCGCGATCGTGGCCAAGGGCACCGCCATGCTCATGCACTACGTGACGTCGAAGGGCGCGGTGGTGGCGATGACCCGCGCGCTGGCCCGCGAGCTTGGGCCCGACCGGATCACCGTCAACGCGGTGGCGCCCGGCCTCATCCTGAGCGACACCGTGCAGGCCAACCCCGACATCACCGCCTTCCAGGCGGCCGCGGTGATGCAGGCGCGGTCGCTCCGGCGTGACGCGTTCCCCGACGACGTGGAGGGCACCGTGGTCTTCCTGGCCTCCGACGACAGCGCCTTCATGAGTGGCCAGACCCTCATCGTGGACGGCGGCTCGGTGTTCTCGACGCTCTAGGCCATGGCCTCCGTCCCGGTCATCGACCTGGGGCCGGCGCGCGCCGGGGCCCGCGTGGACCGCCTGGCCGTCGCTCGCTCGATCGACGCCGCCTGCCGCGAGATCGGCTTCTTCGCCATCACCGGCCACGGCATCCCCGATGCGCTCGTAGAGGACCTTCGCGGCCGGGCTCACGCCTTCTTCGCGCTGCCCCTCGCGGCCAAGCTCGCCGCGCGGCATCCCGTCCCCGGCACCAACCGCGGCTATCACCCGGTGGCCGGCGAGACGCTGGCCTCCGCGAACGACACCGCGGCGCCGCCGGATCTCAAGGAGTTCTTCCACGTGGGCCCGGTGGACGTCTCCGCCGACCCGTACTACACGAGCTTGCCGGGCCGGCGGCACTTCGAGCCGAACCTCTGGCCGGGCGCCCCGGCGGGTTTCGAAGCGGCCGCCACCGCGTACTACCGCGCGATGAGCGGGCTCATCGTCGCCCTCATGCGGCTGGCCGCCCTCGCCCTCGACGTGGACGAAGGCTTCTTCGACGACAAGGTGGATCGCTCCATCGGCACCATGCGGCTCAACTACTATCCGGCCCAGGCGCGGCCGCCCGAGCCCGGCCAGCTCCGGGCCAGCGCGCACACCGACTACGGTGGTTTCACGATCCTGAGCGGCGAGGACGTGCCCGGGGGCCTGCAGGTGCGCACGCGCGACGGCCGCTGGATCGAGGTCCCCACCTTGTCCACCACGTTCGTGGTGAACATCGGCGATCTGCTCATGCGCTGGACCAACGACCGCTGGCTCTCGAACCTGCACCGCGTGGTGAACCCGCCCGCGACCGGCGCTCCCGGCGCCGCGCGCCTGTCTATCGCCTTCTTCAACCATCCGAACTACGACGCCTTGATCGAGTGCCTGCCCTCGCAGGGCGCCGCGCGCTACGCCCCGGTCCTGGCGGGCGAGTACCGCGACGCGAAGTACGCCAAGACCGGATTCACCGCCGCCCGGGCCGGGTGAGCGCGACCCCGCTCTCGCCGAGGGGTGCGGTGGCGGTGGGCCTCGCGGTCAGCGCGATGGGGGCCCTCATCGTGCTCCCGGCCGTGGGCGTGATTCCGGGCGGCACGCGTCCCTCGAGGCGCCCCGCTGGGTCGTCGCGGCGGCAGGACTCTCGTTCGTGCTCGCGGGCGCCGCGATCATCGTGGGCTACGCGGTCGCGGGCGGCGCCGCCCCCGACGGCGACCTGCCGCCGGGCACGCCGCGCTGGGTGCGCGTCACCCAGTCCCTGCTCGGCCTCGGGATCATCGTCGCGCTCGCCGCGGTCGGCACCTGGGTCGCCTTCGGGCCGGGCCCGAGGGCCTTCAGCGTGACGCTCCCCTTCGTGGGCCGCGGCCCCGGCGACGAGACCGTCGGCCGGGGCGCCTTCGGCATCGGCGCGGTGCTGATGTGGATCTTCCTGGTCGTCTTCGTGGTGGTGAGCGTCCAGCGCATCCGTCGCAACCGGTAGCCGCGGGCGCTCAGCCCAGCATCCACATGCCCCCGTCCACGCTGATGGTTTGCCCGGTGACGTAGCCGGAATCGTCTCCGCAGAAGAAGAGCACCGCGCGGGCGATGTCCTCGGGGGTGCCGATACGGCGCAGCGCGATGGAATCCACCAGCCTCTGCTGGCCGGCCTCGCCCATCGCGTGCCACTGCCGCTCGGAAGCCGGGTTGGAGCGCACGAAGCCCGGCGCCACGCAGTTGACCCGGATGCCGTGCGCCCCCAGCTCGCGCGCGGTCTGCCGGGTGAAGCCGATGAGCCCCGCCTTGGCGCTGGCGTAGGCCTGGATACCGGTGAGGCTGTAGGAGCGGCCCGCGCCCGAGGAGATGTTGACGATCGCCCCGCGGCCGGCCCGCTTCATCGCGGGCGCCACCGCGCGGGTGCTGTGGAAGGCCCCGTCCAGGTTGATCGCGAAGATCACGCGCCAGTCGGCATCCGAGACCTCCTCGACCGGCCTGTTGACCTGGCCGGCCACGCCGCCGGCGGTGTTGACGAGCACGTCTATTCGACCGGTGTCTCGTTCCGACCGCGCCACGAACGCCGCGACCGCGTCGGCGTCGCTCACGTCGACCACCGCCGCGTGGGCCGGGCGGCCCCCGGCGGCCTCCACCGCCCGGCGGGTTTCCTCCAGCTCGGGCCCGAGTACGTCGCAGCCCCAGACCACCGCGCCCTCGCGCGCCAGGTTCACGCAGATGGCGCGCCCGATGCCGTTGGCGGCCCCGGTGACGATGGCGGTCCGGCCGTCGAGGCGCATCAGATCCGGCCGCGCAGCCGCGGATCGAGCGCGTCGCGCAGCCCGTCCCCGAGCAGATTGAAGCCGAGCACCGCGACGAGGATCGCCAGCCCCGGGATCGTCGCCACGTGCGGGGCCACCAGCAGCAGGTCGCGCCCGGTGGAGACCATGAGGCCCCACGACGGCGTCGGCGGCTGGACCCCGAGCCCGAGGAACGAGAGCGCGGCCTCCACCAGGATGGCGTTCGCCATGAAGAGGGTGGAGTACACGATCACGGTGGGGAGCACGTTGCGCAGCACGTGGCGCGTCAGCACCCGCAGCGCGGTGGCGCCCAGGGCCCGCGCCGCGCTCACGTACTCCGTCTCGCGCGCCACCAGCACCGCGCCGCGCACCACCCGGATCACGGTGGGCGCCCCCCAGATGCCCACCGCGAGCGTGGTGTTGACCACCCCGGGCCCGAGCGCGGAGACCACCGCGATGGCGAGGAGGAGATACGGAAAGGCCAGCAGCACCTCGGTGGCCCGCATGACCAGCACGTCGGTCCAGCCGCCGAGGAAGCCGGCCAGGCAGCCGAGGGTGAGCCCGAGGGTGAGCGCCACCGCCACCGACAGCACGCTCACCACCAGCGCGACGCGGCTGCCGTAGATCACGCGCGAGAGGATGTCGCGCCCGAACTCGTCCGCGCCGAGGAGGAACTTGCCGCCGGGCTTCGCGCGCTTCTCGATCAGGCTCTGCTTCGCGGGATCGAAGGGGGCCAGCCACGGCGCGCCGAGGGCCGCGATCAGCAACAGGGCCACGATGGCCAGTCCCGCGACCGCGAGCCGATTGCGCCGGAACTGGCCCCAGGCGCTGAGCCGCCCGGTGTCGACGGCGGACATCGCGGGGCCCTCGAGCGCGCCCACCGCGGAGATGGCCATGCGCTAGCCCTGCCGGGACACCCGGGGATCGAGCGCCCCGTAGGCCAGGTCCACCGCGAGATTGATCAGGACGAAGGCCACCGCGAAGACCAGCACCGCCCCCTGCACCAGCACGTAGTCGCGCGCGAAGATGGCCTTCACGATGAGCCGCCCGAGCCCGGGCCACGCGAACACCGTCTCGGTCAGCACCGCGCCGCCCATGAGCTGGCCGGCCTGCAGCCCGAGCAGGGTCAGGATGGGGATGGCCGCGTTCCGCAGCGCGTGCTTGGAGACCACGAGCCGCTCCGCCACCCCCTTGGCCCGGGCGGTGCGCACGTAGTCCTCGCGGAGGACGTCCAGCACGCTCGAGCGCGTCATGCGCGCTACCATGGCCACCGACGGCAGGGCCAGTGTCACCGCGGGCAGCACGAGATGGGCGACGCTCCCGGTACCGCCCACCGGGAACCACGGCAACCAGAACGCGAACACCACGATGAGGACCAGGCCTGTCCAGAACACCGGCATGGAGAGCCCGAACAGCGAGCCGATGCGGGCCACCGCGTCGAAGAGCGAGGTGGGCCAGACCGCGGAGACGAGCCCGGCGAGCACGCCGACCACCGCGGCGATCACCAGCGCCGCCACCGTGAGCTCGAGGGTGGCGGGCCAGACGTCGCCCAGCTCGTCCACCACCGGGCGGTTCTGCTGGATGGAGCGCCCGAGGTCGCCCCGCGCCACGCGGCCCACGTACTCCACGTAGCGGACCACCATCGGCTTGTCGAGCCCGAGGTAGTCGCGAAGCTTCGCCACCGCCTCCGGAGTGGCGTGCTCGCCCAGCATCAGGGCCACCGCGTCGCCCGGGATCAGCTCCACGGTGAGCATGACCACGAAGACCACGCCCAGCAGCACCGGCACCGCCAGCATCAGGCGCCGGACCAGGAACGTCAGCATCGCGAGCAGGCTACTTGTCGAGCCAGACCTTCCCCAGCCAGAGGTTGTACTCCACCGGATGGATGGTGAAGCCCTTCACGTTGGCCTTGGTGGCCACGATCTCCTTGGTGGTGTAGACCGGGATCCACACCATCTCCTTGGCCAGGATGTCCTGCACCTCGAAGTAGAGCTTCTCGCGCTCCGACTGGTTCAGGCTACGCCGCGCCTGCTCCACGAGGGTGTCCACCCGGGCGTTCGCGTAGCGCGAGGTGTTCCAGCCGGTGGGCGGCACCTGCTTGCTGTGGAAGAGCGCGTACAGCGAGTAGTCCGCGTCCGCGTTCGAGGTCACCCAGCCCAGCGTGAACATGTGATGGTTGAACGTGCTGCCGCGCACCTGCTGGAATACCGCGGCCCACTCGAGCACCTGCACCTTCGCCTCGACCCCGACCTCCTTGAACATGGCCTGGATGGCCTCGGTGATCTCGCCATCCTTGGGATAGCGGCCGCGCGCGGCCAGCCAGGAGAGCGAGAGACGCTGGCCCCCCTTCTGCAAGATGCCGTCCGGTCCGGGCGTCCAGCCCGCCTGGGCGAGGAGCGCCTTGGCCTTCGCGCGGTCGAACGGGTACAGCTTCTCGAGCTGCATGTCCTTGTAGCCGAACACGCCCGGGGCCAGCACGCCCATCGCGGGCCCCGCCGAGCCCTCCATGATGTTCTCGACGATGGACTTCCGGTCCACCGCGTGCAGCAGCGCCTGGCGCACCCGCACGTCGTCGAGCGGCGGCATGCCCGCGTGGAAGCCCGCGAAGACCACCCGGATCCCGGTGGTCTCGTGCACCGAGAACTTGGGGTCCTTCCGCAGCGCCGGGAGCTGCGCGGGCGAGGGGAACAGCACCATGTCCGCATCCCCGGTCTGCAGCGCGATCATCCGCGCGCCTTCCTCCGGCACGACCTTGAAGATGACGCGATCCAGCAGCGCCTTATCACCCCAGTAGTCCGGGTTGCGCTCGATGATCACGTGGGTGTTGGTCTTCCACTCCACGAACTTGAACGGCCCGGTCCCCACCGGGGCCCGGCTGAAGTCGGCGCCCAGCTTGCCCACCGCGGTCGGGGACACGATGCCCATGCAGTACATCGCGAGCGTGCGCAGTACCGGACCGTAGGGCTCCCGGGTCACGATGTCCACCGTGAGGTTGTCCACCACCTCGGCCCCGTCGAGCGAGCCGGCGAGGCTGGCCCAGCGCGCGGGCGGGGTGCCCTTGAGCGCCCGGTCGTAGGTGAACTTCACCGCGGCCGCGTTCAGCGGCGTGCCGTCGTGGAACTTCACGTTGGGGCGCAGCTTGAAGCGGACCCGGGTGGGCGACATCACCTCGTAGGAGGTCGCGAGCGACGGCTGCACCTGCATCTTCGTGTCGAGCGTGAGCAGCCCTTCGAGCATGTTGAAGTACACCCACGCCCCGGGAGCGGTGGTCTCGAGGTTCGGCTCCAGCGAGACGGGATCGGTGGGCCGTACGATCGTGAGGGTGCCGCCCCGCTTCTGGGCCTCGGCCGGGCCCGCGGGGGCCAGGAGCCCCGCGCCGACCGCGACCGCGATGAGGACGAGCAGCGCGTTCCGGAATCGCGTCATCGAATCTCTCCTTGTGGGACGCGGGCGCCGAGCTCGGCGGCGAGCTCGGCAGCCACGTCGAGGGCGTGATGCGCACGGTTGCGCTCGCGCCCCAGCGCGGCGAGCGAGAACTTGGTGAGGTCGGCGGCGGCGTCCAGGCCGGGCAGCTCCCGGGCGCGCTGCAGGCCCGCGAGCGGCGGGATGCCGACGGCCAGGTCGTGGGCGAAGCGGTCGCCGCCGGTGAAGAGCAGCGGCACCAGCAGTCGAGAGAGCCGCATCAGGAGCCGGTTGGCGCCGGCCGCGTCCCCGCCGTGCCCGGCGGCCAGGCGCGCGAGGCCCGGCGCCGCCGCGTCGAGCGACGCGGCGAGTCCCCGCGCGGCGTCCACCAGGGACGCCAGGTCCATGCGGCCGCCCGCCGCCGCGTGCAGCTCCGCGGCGGTGTCCGCCACCGCGCGCGCCGCGCGGGCCGGTCCGAGCGGCAGGACATGCCCATTGCAGAGCCGCAGCGCGGACGCCACGAAGACCTTCGTGTCGTGGGCCAGCACCGTGCCGTCCAGCTTGTCGATGGTGTCCTCGCGGGTGTGCCACCACCACGGGAAGCCGGACGTGCCGAAGAGCCGCTCGGTGGTCCGGCCGAACTCCGTATCCTGGGGAGGGAGCTGGGACATCGACATGAAGGCGCTGGGCAACCCGATTCCCCAGAAGGACTGATCCCCCGCGCGCGAGAAATGCCGCGCCCGGCCCCGCTGGCCGGTCACGTCGGCCACCACCGCCTCGGCGAAGTCCGCCGCGTCCTCGGTGGCGTGGAACACCGTGAAGTCGGTCGCGCCCTTCGCACCAGTGGAGTCCACGTTGAGGTGCAGGACGCCGTGCCGCTCGAGCTCGCGCCACGCGTGGTCCGCGTACCACGCCGAGCCCGCGTAGCGCCCGTGCGAATGGCCCGACCAGAACGCCAGGCGCAGCCCCCGGCGGAGCCCGCCCCGCTGCGCGGCCAGGAGCCGGGCGACCTCCAGCATGGTCGCGTTGGCGCTGCCGTTGTCCATCGCGCCGTGATGCCAGGCGTCCACGTGGCCGGAGAAGAGGGTGAAGGCCTCCTCGGCCCCCGCCAGATGGCCGGTGAGATGTGGGATGGGCATCCACTCGGTGCGCACGCGGGTGACCAGCCGCACCCGCAGCGGACCCTGCCGGAGCCGCGCGCGCAGGGCCTCCGCGTTCACCCGCTTGATGGAGCAGCACGGCAGCTTCGGGATGCGCCACGCGGTCTCCGGGGTGGGCGTGCCCCAGATCGTGGTGACGATCATGTTGTGGAGATGGTCGAGGTTGGTGAAGATCTGGCCCAGCGTGCCCGCCTCCTGCGCGGCCCACGCCTTGGCCGGCGTGGCGAAGCTGTCCACCAGGGCCAGCTTGCCTCGCGCGCCGGCGCGCGTCAGCGTCTCTCGCGTGCCGTCGCCGCCGTCCACCAGCTCCGCCTCGACCCCCTCCGGCCCGGTGGAGATGGAGAACGAGTGCGTGAGCGCCTCCAGCACGGTGCCGTCGGGCAGGAGCACGCCGGCCTCGATCGGCAGCGAGATGTACGCCTCGATCTCGCGACGCTCCACTTCCAGGCCGTAGCCCTTGAGGCAGGTCTCGATGTAGTCGAAGGCGCGGGCCTCGCCGGGGCTGCCCGACTCGCGCTCCCAGGTGGCGATGGCGCGGGCGTGGCCCATCAGCGACTCGGCCGATACCGCGGGAAGGAGCGAGGCCTCGAGCGGATCCTGCCAGCCCCAGTGGGGGCGGCTCACGCGCGCGCTCCCCCGGCCAGGGTCACGAGCGGATCGAGATTGGCCCAGTCCATCTCGCGCCGGCCGTCCTCGAGATCGCGGATCAGCTCGGAGAGGCGGCGGGTCAGCGGCATGGCCACGCCGAAGGCCTCGCCCTTCCGCGCCAGCATGCCGAGCTGGCCGTCCACCTCGGTCTTGCGCTTGCGCACCGCGAGGTCGCGCCAGATGCCGGTCTTGGTCTTCGTGTGGGCGCGGTAGTGCGCGGCGATGGCGGTCATCGCGCGCGCGCGGGCGCCGGTGTCGCCGGCCAGGGCGGCGCGGTACCAGGCGGGATCGAACTCGTCGAAGGGCTCGACGCGCACGCCGGCCTTGTCGGCCACCGCCAGCCCCTCGCCCACGATGCCCACGAGCGCCTGCTGCACGCCGGCGCTCCGCTCCACGACCTCGTACACGTGGGCGTCCACCACCGCGGTGCCGAAGAGGAGCGCGCCGTAGATCAGCTTGCCCCACTTGTAGCCCCAGATGTTGTCGGTGACCGGCGTCTCCTCCACCGCGCTCAGCAGCGCGGCCAGCTCCTGGACCCGCGGGGTGATGCGGCCGTCGAGCTCGCCCAGCACGAAGGCGCCGTGGCCGCCGTGGAGGATCCGCCCCGGGGCCACCCAGTCCGCCGCCCAGTTGACCAGGCAGCCGACCGTGCGCGCCGGCCCCACCGCGCGGGCGATCTGCTCCTCGCTGAGCCCGTTCTGCAGCGACACCACGGCGCCGCCCGGGGCCAGCTTCGGGACCAGGACGCCGAGCGCCCCTTCCGTGTGATGGCTCTTCACCGCCAGCATCACCAGGTCCAGGCCGGCGCCCAGGTCCCGGGCCAGGACCGCGGGGACCCGCGTGGTGGTCGTCTTGCCCTCGCGCTCCACGGTGAGGCCGTGGGCGTTGATGGCCTCCACGTGGGGCCCGTGGCTGTCCACGAGGAGAACGTCGTGCCCCGCCTGGGCCAGCGCGGCCCCGGTGGTACCTCCGATCGCGCCCGCGCCGAAGATCGTGATCGTCATGGTGCCCTCGGACCTAACACACGGGGGAGAGGCGGGTCAAGGCGGATCACCCGGCGGGACCTCCGCGCAAGTGCCTGCCCAAGCCCCGAAGAGTGCAGTACGATGCCCTCGATGTGGCGACGGGTGCTCTCCTCGAGCCGGTTCGTCGTGATCGTGGCGGTCCTGGGCACCCTCGTCGGCGCCCTGGCCCTCATGATCTACGCGGCCCTCGAGATCGCCGTCGTGGTGGCGGACGCCACCCGGGCGGGCGTCTCGGCGAAGGGGGCGAAGACCCTCGCGCTGGGCCTGATCGAGTCCACCGATCTGTTCCTGCTGAGCGTGGTCATGCTGATCATCGGCCTCGGGCTCCACGCGCTCTTCGTCGACGACACGCTGCCCCTGCCCCGGTGGCTCGAGATCCACGATCTCGACGATCTCAAGGCGAAGCTGATCAGCGTGGTGGTCGCGGTCCTGGGCGTCCTCTTCCTCGGGGAGGTCGTGAAGTGGGACGGGCAGCGCGAGCTGCTCGGGATCGGCGCGGGGATCGCCCTGGTGATCGCCGCGCTCACGTTCTTCCTCATGCAGAAACCCGCGAAGAAGGAATAGGAGACATCGCATGGCCGTGATCGAGTTCCACGATCCCTCGGGCGCCATCGAGGTGACGCAGCCCCACGCGCCGCGCGTCGGGGCCCTCGCGGGCAAGCGCATCGGCTTCGTCAGCAACGAGCAGTGGCAGGCCTACCGCATGCTGCCGCTGCTCAAGGCCCTGCTCGAGGCGGACTTCCCCGGCATCGAGGTCCTGCCGATCGACGCCTTCCCCCAGGGCAACGCGGTGATCGGCTCGGAGGAGACGGCGGCGCTCGTCAAGGCCAGCGGGGTCGACGCGGTCATCATCGGCAACGCCGCCTGAGGGACCTGCGCCACCGCGTGCGGCCGGTCGGCCGCCAGGCTCGAGGCCCAGGGGATCCCGACGGTCACGCTGACCCGCGCGGACTTCGTGGGGGTCATGACGAACGCGATCGCCGGTCTCGGGCTGGCGCCGGACGCGGCGATGGTCACGTTCCCCATCGACCTGTTCCTGCCCGGCAGCGATATCTCCGCGGTGGAAGCGCGCAAGCAGGAGTTCTACGACGGCCTGACCCGCTGGGGTTCCGCCTTCGGCGGTGACGCGGCGGGTGAGGCGCCGATGCTTCGCGTGGAGGGCACGAGCGTCGAGGACGCCTTCGCGCGGGCGAATCACCTGATGCTCGCCAACCGCTGGGGCGACGGCCTGCCGCTCTGGCCGCCGACCCGGGAGCGGGTGGACTGGATCCTCGGCGGCGCCGCACCGCCGCGCGGACGCAAGCTCGGCATCTTTCCGCCGCGCGGCGGCGTGACCACGATCGAGTCGTGCGCCATCGCGCTGGCGATGGCGGGCGGCCGGCCCGAGTACCTGCCGGTGCTGATCGCGGCGGTCGAGGCCTTCCTCGATCCGCGGTCAGGGAGCGAGGCGTTGCAGGCCGCGTCGGGCAGCGCCTTCCCGGTGGTCATCGTCAACGGGCCGATCGGCGCCGGGATCCGGCTCAACGCGGGCTTCGGCTGCCTCGGCCCCGATCCCCAGCGGCCGGCGGGCGCGAGCATCGGCCGCGCGCTGCGGCTGCTGCAGCAGAACCTGGGCGGCGCCCTGCCCGGCGTCGGCACCATGGCCAACTACGGGGGCCTGCGCTACACGAACGTGGTCTTCGCGGAGGATGAGGCGAGCCTGCCCGCGGGCTGGGCGCCGCACGCCACCGATCGCCACGGCTTCGCGCCCGGCACCAGCTCGATCTCCCTCGCCTTCGCCAACGGCGCCACGAACATCCGGCGGCGGGGCGCGAAGAAGGAGACACCGGAGGAAGACGCGCTCCAGGGCATGCACCGCATGGCCGACTTCATGCGCGTGCCCAACATGGCCGGCCTCGCCGGCTACGAGCACGGCACCCCGGGCATCCTGATGATCCCGGGCGTGGTGGCCCAGACCATGGCCGGCCTCGGCTGGACCAAGGCCTCGATGCGCGAGTTCCTGTGGGAGCATTCGCGAATCCCGGCCGAGCACCTCCGCCGGGCCGGCGGGGCGGCCTGGATCGAGATCGACACGAGCAAGGTGGCCCGCGAGAGCCTCGCCCTCGACCCCTGGCCGATCACGGCCAGCCCCGACAACTTCGTGCTCGTCGTGGCCGGCGGCGGGCACCCGACCAACAGCTACTGGCTGCAGGGCTACAGCCCCGGCGTCGTCGGCCGGCTCATCGACCCGCCTGCGTCCTTCGAGCGCCTGCTCGACGAGGCCGAGCGCGATCTCGGAGCTCGCTAGCTCGTCAGAAGGGGCAGAACTGACGCCCGGGATGTGAGCAAAACGCGTACTGGACCGTTCCGGTCGCCGCGAAGCGCTTCAGCAGGGTCAGGGAGAACGCCATGTCGCTCCCGAGCGCCGCCTGGTGGCACAGGAGACAATCGCCGGGCAGCTCCAGCTTCAACGCCTCCGCGGTGACCGGGTCGAACCCTCCGAACGACCAGCTTTGACTCCCCGGCCCGGCCTGGATGCGCTGCATCAGGTGCAGGACGCGCTCATCCTTGCTGCGGGCCAGATGACCGTCGGGGCCCGCTTCGAACCGCGCGGTCCCGGTCTTGCGGTCCCGTCCCAGCAACCGCGCGCTGTGCACGTCGAGGGCGAACAACGCGCCGGCCGGGAACTCCTTCAGCGCGGGGTCCCGCTTCAGGGCGTCGAGCGCGTCGCGCGAGACGTACAGATCTCTCGAGAGCCCATCCGCCCGATCCACCACCGCGTACTTCACCAGACCGCTCTTGTAGTCCCGCGGATACGGAACGACGGGCGTGGACTGGGCCGACACCTGCGCGATCAACCGGAGCCCCACCAGTACCCCGGCGGCCCATACCGCCAACCCGTCGGGCCGGATGGGGCGGCTCCTCACGGGTAGTGCACCACCTTCGCCTGCATCACGTTGTACTGTCCCGACTTGAACATCGCGTACCAGCCGGCGAGGAAGAACTCCCACCGGCGGATGAACTCCTCGTCGTAGCCGAGTCTCCGGACGTCGTCGCGGTTCCGCTGGAACCGCGTCCAGCACTCTTCCATGGTGCGCGCGTAGTCCTGGCCGAACGCGAGGTGCTCCTCGCATTTCAGGCCCGCCTCCTCGGCCGCGACGATGAACGTCCCGATCGACGGAAACTCGCCGCCCGGGAAGATGTACTTGGAGAAGTAGTTCAGGGTCTTGCCGTTCCGGGGATCGAAGCGGTTGCAGAGCATGGTCTGGATCATCGCCACGCCCCCCGGCCTCAGGTACTGCTTCACCTTGCGGAAGTGCTCGACCCAGTATTGCGATCCCACGTGCTCGAAGAAACCGGTCGACATGACCGCGTCGTAGTCGCCCGTCACGTTCCGGTAGTCCTCGAGCAGGAGCGTGACCTGCTCGGCCGCGATCTCCTTCTCGTTCAGGTCTCGCGCGTACTCGTACTGCCGCCGGGACACCGTGCAGCCGGTGATCCGGTAGCCCCGCGAGGCGGCGAGCTTGAGGAAGTAGCCCCACCCGCACCCCATCTCCAGGATGTGCTGAGGCGGGGGCCCGAGCCGGCTCAGGATCCGCTCGTACTTATTGACCTGAGCCTCGTCGAGCGACATCTCCTTGCCGTCCCACCAGCCGCTCGAATACGTCATCATCCGGTCGGTGTAGGACTGGTAGAGCTCGGCCGGATAGTCGTAGCTGGCCGAGATGTTCTTCCGGCTGCCCGTGAAGGAGTTCACGCTGGTGAGCCGCGCGACCCGCGAGAGCAGCGTGTTCACGAAGTCGAAGCGCGTCAGCCGGGCGAACTCGTCGCGGTTGCGCTGGCAGAAGGTGAGGAAGGCCTTGAGGTCGGGGGTCTCCCAGAGGTTCGCCATGTACGACTCGCCGAGGCCGATGTCCCCACGGCGCAGGATCGCGTCGATCGCCCGCCAGTCCTTCAGGACGAACGTCGCGCGCTCCCCTTCACGGGCGCCGGTGAAGCGGCGCGTCTCGCCCTCCGGCGTCACCACGGTCAGCTCCCCGTACCGCGTTCGGGGAAGGAGATCGAAGAGGAGATCGCGTCGGCTCACGGGCTGGCTCCTGGCGTTGAACTGACCACGGGAGTATAGCAGGAGGCCCGGCCGGCTCCCAGCGTGTTGACCCCTTCGGGCGCGCGGGCTACTCTGGCGGGCGCGCCCGCCCTTTTCCCAGTGGCGCATCGGGAGATTCCACCTTGCACTGTCCGCGCTGCCGGCACGAAGTCTCCGCGTCGGCCCGGTTCTGCATCCAGTGCGGAGCACGGCTCGCGCCTTCCTGCCGCTCGTGCGGCGCCGAGCTCGGCGACGGCGGCCGGTTCTGCGGCCAGTGCGGGCGGCCGGTGGACGCGACGCCCGCCGGCCAGGCGCGCTTCGCCTCGCCCGAGGCCTACACGCCCCGGCACCTCGCCGAGAGGATCCTCACATCCAAGAGCGCCATCGAGGGCGAGCGCAAGCAGGTGACCGTCCTCTTCGCCGATCTCAAGGGCTCGATGGAGCTCCTGGTGGACCGCGATCCCGAGGAAGCGCGCAAGGTCCTCGACCCCGTTCTCGAGCACATGATGGAGGCGGTGCACCAGTACGAGGGCACGGTCAACCAGGTCATGGGCGACGGCATCATGGCCCTCTTCGGAGCCCCGCTCGCCCACGAGGATCACGCGGTGCGCGCGTGCTACGCGGCGCTCCGCATGCAGGAGGCGGTCAAGCGTCACTCCGACGAGGCACGGGCGGCCGAGGCCATCCCGATCCAGATCCGCGTCGGCCTCAACTCGGGCGAGGTCGTGGTGCGCTCGATCGGCAGCGACCTGCGCATGGACTACACCGCGGTCGGCCAGACCACGCACCTGGCCGCGCGGATGGAGCAGATGGCCACACCCGGGACGATCCTGACCACCGCGGAGACCTTTCGCCTGGCCGAAGGCTACGTGGAGGGCCGATCCCTGGGACCCATGCCGGTCAGGGGCCTCGAGGTCCCGTTCGAGGTCTTCGAGGTCACCGGGGCCGGCCACGCCCGCTCGCGGCTGCAGGCCTCGGCGCGCCGGGGGCTCTCGCGCTTCGTCGGGCGCGCGCCCGAGCTCGACCAGCTCCACCGCGCGCTCGGGCAGGCGGAGGCGGGCCGGGGCCAGGTCGTGGCCGTCGTGGGCGAGCCCGGCGTCGGCAAGTCGCGGCTCTTCCACGAGATCACGCACGCGGTGTCCCGGCCCCGGTGGCTCGTCCTCGAAGGCCGCGCGCTCTCCTACGGCAAGGGCACGCCCTATCTCCCGATCGCGGACCTCCTCAAGGGCTACTTCCAGATCGAGGCGCGCGACGGCGAGCGCGAAATCGCCGGCCGGGTCCAGGCCGGCCTGCGCGCGCTCGACCCGGGACTCGAGCCGAGCCTCCCCGCCTTCCTGGCGCTGCTCGACGTCCCCACCGAGGACGCGCGATGGCGGGCGCTCGATCCCTCGCAGCGCCGCCAGCGCACGCTCGAGGCGGTCAAGGTGCTCCTGCTGCGTGAGAGCCAGCGCCAGCCCCTGCTCCTGGTCTTCGAGGATCTCCAGTGGATGGACAGCGAAACGCAGGCGCTGCTCGACGGCCTCGTCGAGAGCCTGCCCCGCGCGCGGATGCTCCTGCTGGCCAACTACCGGCCGGAGTACCGGGACGGCTGGGGGGGCAAGACGTACTACGCGCGCCTGCGCCTGAACACGCTCGCGCACGAGAGCGCGGACGAGCTGCTGCAGGCCCTGCTCGGGGTCGAGCCCGGTCTCGCTCCCCTCAAGCAGCTCCTGATCGGCCGCACGGAAGGCAATCCCTTCTTCCTGGAGGAGAGCGTGCGCGCGCTGGTGGAGACGGGCGCGCTCGAAGGGGTCCGCGGGCAATACCGCGCGGCCCGGCCGCTCTCGGCCAACCAGGTGCCGGCGACGGTGCACTCCATCCTGGCCGCGCGTGTCGACCGACTACCCGCCCGGGAAAAACGCCTGCTCCAGTCGGCCTCGGTCATCGGCAAGGACGTGCCCTTCGCGCTCCTCCAGGCGCTCGACGACGCGCCCGAGGAGGAGCTCCGGGAGGCGCTGACCCATCTCCAGGCCGCCGAGTTCCTGTACGAGACGAGCCTCTTCCCCGACCTCGAGTACACGTTCAAGCACGCCCTCACGCACGAGGTCACCTACGGCGCGCTGCTGCATCGGACCCGCCGCGCGCTCCACGCGCGCCTGGTCTCGGTCATCGAGCGCCTGGACACGGGCCGGCTGGCCGAGCAGGTGGACCGCCTCGCGCACCACGCGCTCCAGGGCGGCCTCTGGGACCAGGCGGTGCTCCTCTACCGCAAGGCCGGCGCCAAGGCGGCGGCCCACAGCGCCTACCGGGAGGCGGTCGCCTGCTCCGAGCAGGCCCTGCACGCGCTCACGAACCTGCCGCCGGGCAAGGAGCGTGACGAGCGGGAGGTGGACCTGCGCCTGGATCTACACAATGCCCTTACACCGCACGGCGAGGTCGTCCGCATGCTCGAGACGCTCCACGAGGCGGAGCGCGTGGCCACCGCGCTCGGCGACCAGCGGAGACTCGGCCAGATCGCGGCGTACATGACCCAGGGCTACTGGTGGAGCGGCCAGCCCGACCGGGCCGTCGAGTCCGGCCGGCGGGCCCTGGCCATCGCGGGGACCCTGGGCGACCGCGGCCTCGCGGCCATCGCGACCCTCCGGCTCGGGCAGGCCTACCTGAGCCTCGGCGAGTACCGCCAGGCCATCGACGCCTTCGCGCGCAATGTCGCCACCCCCGAGAGCAAGCCCACCGGGGGCGCGGCGCTCCGCTCGGCGGCCGCGCACGCGTTCATGGCGTGGTCCCTCGCCTACCTCGGGGAATTCGCGGAGGCGGCGGGCCACGCGCAGGAAGCCGAGCGGCTCGCCGAATCGGCGCAGCACGATCTCTCCCTCGCCCTGGCCTATGCGGGCGCGGGCCGGCCGCACCTGGTGCAGGGCAATTTCCCGCTCGCGGTCTCGTGGCTCGGCCGGAGCGTGGAGATCTGCCGGCGCGCCAACTTCGAGCCGCTGTTCCTGCTCGTCGCCAGCGATCTCGGCCAGGCCTACGCCCTGTCCGGTCGCGTCGAGGAAGGGGTGGCGCTCCTCGCGGAGGCCACCGCCCAGTCGGCCGCCCTGAATCTCCGGCCGACCCACGCCTGGAACCTGACCATGCTCGCCGAGGCCTGCGCTCTCGCCGGGCGGCCCGCGGAGGCGCTCGCTCACGTGGAGCGCGGGCTCGCCATGGCGCGCGCCAACCGTCAGCGATGGCTCGTGGCCGAAGCGCTGCGCATCCTGGGCCAGCTCCGGTCCGCCGAGGGCGCGGCCGGCCCGGCGCGGGCCGCCCTCGAGGAGGCCGCCGGCATCGCCCAGGACATCGGACTCCGGCCCCTCCTCGGCCGCTGCCGCTTGTCTCTCGGCGAGGCCCTTCTGCGCGCCGGTGACGTCGAAGCGGGCCGCGGGCAGCTCGAGCAGGCGGCCGGGCTCTTCCGGGCGATGGACATGCGCTTCTGGCTCGGCCGCGCCGGAGCCGCGCTCGCGACCTAGCGGTCCAGCCAGACGTTCTGCATGCGGCCGAAGCTGTAGAGCGAGTGGTGCGGCACCAGGCCCTTCACGTAGGGCCAGTGGGCGAAGTGGTCGATCCCCCAGGCCACCGTCGGGCGGGCGCCCGCCTCGATCAGCTTGCGCTGGATCTCGTGGACCAGGGCCATGCGCTTCTTGGCATCGAGCTCCTGCGACTGCTGGTCGATCAGGCGCGACACGCCCTCGTCGCAGTAGCTGGTGTAGTTCCGCAGCGACGTGCACGTGTAGTTCTCGAAGAGGATCGCGTCGGGGTCGTCCACGCCGTAGCCCGAGATGTTGATCCCGAGCTGGAACTCCTTCCGGGTGGTGATCCCGTACCACTGCACGCTGTCGAGCTGCTTGACCGTGATCTCCACCCCGACCTGCTTGAGCTCGCTCACCACGTAGGAAGCCAGGTCCACGTAGGTCGCGATGCCGCGGGTCTGCGCCTCGAAGCGCAGCGGGCTCGCGGGCCCGAAGCCGGCCTCGGCCAGGAGCTTGCGCGCGGCCACCTTCCGCCCCTCCGGGCGTCCGAGGATACCCACGAGCTCGCCCTCGGTCAGGCCCCACGAGCCGAACGGCCGGGGCACCAGCGGGGAGCCGGACACCGCGGCGCCCTGCAGCACGCCCTTGATGTAACCGTCGCGGTCGACGGCGAGGTCCACCGCGCGGCGCACCCGCGGGTCGTTGAACGGCGGGCGCGCGTGGTTGACGAGCAGGTTCGGCGAGGTGAGCGATCCGACCCGGGTGATCACCATGCCGGGCACCGCGGCCTTGAGCTGGTCCGCGATGTTCTTGGTGATCTCACCGGGCGCCGCGGTGTCGAGCCGGCCGGCCTGGAGCGCGGCGGTCCGGGTGCCGCGCTCGCTGATGATGACGTACTTGAGGCCGTCCAGATACGGCCGGCCCTTGACGAAGTAGCCCGGGTTCTTCACGTACTCGACGAACTCGCCCCGGCGCCACTCCTTGAACCTGAACGGACCCGTCCCCACGCACCGGCTGCGCTGCTCGGCCACCGGCACGTGGGCCGGATAGACCGGCGATTGTCCCGAGGCCAGCATCATCAGGATCGAGGGCTGGGGCCGCTTGAGGCGGAAGACCACCGTGTAGGGGTCGGCCGCCTCGATCGCCTCGATGTTGGCGTACCAGTCCTTGCGCGGATTCAAGCGCAGCCTCGCCTGCACGTCGGGCGCTTCGCGCACCAGGTCGAAGGTGAACTTCACGTCCCGCGAGGTGAAGGGCTGGCCGTCGTGCCACTTCACGTCTTTTCGCAAGAAGAACACGAGGTTTCGATAGCCGTCCTGCCAGGACCACTTCTCGGCCAGCTCGCCCACGATGGTGTCGGGCGCCTCCATGGGCTTCGCGGGATCGAAGTAGACCAGGTTGTTGAAGCACGGCGACGCCGGCCACACCGTCGCGATCGTTGACGTCTCGAGGATGGACAGGCCCTGGGGGAGCTCCTCGCGTTGCATGACGGTCAGCACGCCGCCGGGCTTCGGGGTCTGCGCGAGCAGCGGGCCGGGCGCGGCGATCAGAGCCGCCACCAGGAGGAGCGCGGTCCACATCGATCGGCACCGGGTCATTCGGGTCTCCTTTGGCGGTTGTCGTCGGCCCGCACCCGCACGTCCCGCCGCGGCACCGGGAGCTCGATCCGCGCGTCGGTCAGCACCGTGTAGACCGAATCGGCGAGCTGGCTCTGGATCGCCTCCGCGTCGCCGAAGCGGTCCGTCCAGGCCCGGAGCTCGAAGTCGAGCGAGTTCTCCCCGAAGCCCAGGAACACCGCGCCCGGCGCCGGCTCGTCGATCACCTGGGGATGTCGGATCGCGACCCCGGTCAGCAGCTCGGTGACCCGCTGGGGCGCGGCGCCGTAGGCCACCTTGACCGGCAGCACGATCCGCCGCCGCAGATCGGAGTACGTCCAGTTCGTGAGGGCCTGGGTGATGAGCTGCGAGTTCGGCACGAACACCTCCGCTCCGTCGGCGGTCCGCACGAGCGTCGCGCGCGCCCCGATGTGGCGCACCTCGCCCGACACCCCGGTGAGCGCGACCACGTCGCCCACGTGCACCGGGCGCTCGAAGAGCAGGATGAGGCCGGACGCGAAGTTGTTCACCAGGCTCTGGAGCCCCAGGCCGACGCCGACCCCGAAGGCGCCCGCGAGGATCGTCAGCTTGGTCAGGTCGATGCCGAGCGCGGCCAGCGCGAGCGTGAACCCGCCGAAGATCAGCGCGTACTGGATCACGAGCGACAGGGCGAGCGGCAGGCCCCGCGCCATGCGCACCCGGGGAAACACGTCCTCGGCCAGCAGCAGCCGCACCGCCGCGGCCAGCAGGAAGGACAGCCAGATCGTGAGCGCGAAGACCAGCACGTCGCCGAGCGAGATCTGGATGGCCCCCCAGCCCCACGGAGTGGTCAGCACGGTCCGCGCCCCGGAGACGACCCGCGGCAGGAGCGTCAGCGCGTACAGCGTGGCCGCGATCCATCCCAGGACGCCCACCCAGCGCAGCAGCCGCCGGAGCCGCCGCTCGAGCACCGCCCGGGCCTGCGCCACCGACGCGAGCAGGCCGAGGGGCCGGCTACGGAGCATCAGGCCGACCAGCCCCTTCGCGACCTGCACCGCGGCCAGGATCGCGAGGCCGAAGTACGCGCTGCCGAGCGCCCCCGCCCCGATCAGGCGGGCCAGCTCCACGTAGCCGAGCCCGCCGAGGATGAAGGCGCCCGCGAACGCGATGAGGAGGAGGAGCCCCACGAACCGCAGCGCGGCGGCCTCCATCGCGTCCGCGTCGGGAAGCGTGAACATGTTCCGGCTCCGGGCGATCCGGACCCAGAGGGTGGCCGCGCTCGCGACCAGCATCTCGCCCAGGAAGACCATGTGCTCGAACAGCGGACCGCTCACGATGACCGAGCGGATCGCATCGACCACGAAGAGCGCCCCGAACACGTAGAGCGCCGCGGCCACGGAACGGTCGAGCGACGGCCGGATGAGCCGGCAGACCGGCACGATCGCCACCAGCGCCACCACCCGCAGCAGGACCGGCGACGCGGTGGTGTAGATCCACGGCGCGGCCACGCAGGCGATCACCAGGGCCGACGCGATCGGCCGCTTGAAGACCCCGATCACCGAGCCGGTGCTCGGATCGTCCTTGGTCCAGCGCCGGGCCGCCCACCGGCCGCGCCAGAGTAGCGTCACCAGGATCACGAACAGCAGCACGTGGAGCGGGACGCGGGGACCGTGCTGCTGGACGATCTCGGTGCCCACCGCCTGCCGCGCGGCTCGCACGTCGCGCGCGGCGGCCGGGGCCTCGGCGACCGCGCCGGCCCAGAGCGCGCCGCGCCAGAGGGGCGGCCCGTCGCGCTCGCCGAGGCGGCGCAGCCGATCGGCCCGCGCCTGAGCGACACGGATCACCGCCTCGTCGCCGCGCCGCTGGAGCTGGGCGAGACGGTACTGGGCCACCAGCAGCGTCGACAGGCGGGTCTCCGCCCGCGTGCGGGCCGTGTTCATCCCCGCGAGGATGCCGTCGATCTGGTCGAGCACGACCTTGGGCGCGCCCGCGCTCGCGGCCGCCTCGCGCGAGCGAACCCAGGCTTCGCGCAGGCTCGCCAGCCGGCTGCGCTCCTGCTCGACCCGCGTCGTCCACTGGGTCAGCGCGTCGTTCCACCCGCGCAGCTTCGTCCGCGTGGCCTCCCAGGTCGCCCCGAGCTGCTCGAGCACCGGCAGGGGCGGATTCGCGTCGAGCGCGGTTCGGGTCTGATCGAGGCGCGCCTTCAGCTCATCGGACAGCGCGGGGAGCGCGTCCAGGATGGCCTGGACGTCCTTGCCCGGGGTGATCGCCGCGTCCAGGTTGGCGAGCAGCGCGCGGACGTCGGCGGCCCGCGCCGCGATCTCCGAGAGCTGGATGGACTCCCCGGTGTCGGCGGGCGGCTGCCCCTGACCGGTCTGCGCGGCCGCGGCACTGGCGGTCAGCAGGACGAGGCCCAGGGCGAGCCGGTGTCGGCGCCAGCTCGCCTGCTCGTGGTGTGCTCGATCGTTCACTGGGTCGTCCACGATCACTCCGGATCCCGCACCGGCCGTGGGGGCCGGCGGATCGACCTTAACACCCACCTCCGCGCCTTGCGAGAGCGTTTCTTGCGCGCGCGGTCCACGCTCTTGACTACGTCCCGCTGCTGGACGCATCCTGCCAGATCAAGGAGGGTCCCATGGAGCCACGAGTCACGCCGATCGCCGCCACGCTGGGTGCCGTAGTCACCGACCTCGGGCTCGCCCGGATGGATGCCTCCACCTGGGAGGCCGTGGAGCAGGCCTTCCACGACCATGCGGTCCTGGTGTTCCCGGGGCAGCACCTGACCGAGGACGAACAGGTGGCCTTCGCCAACCGCTTCGGCGACATCGAGCTCCTGGCGCCAGACCCGGAGCAGCGGGCCGTGGCCATCAGCAACCGGAAGCCCGACGGATCGATCATGGGACCCGACGAGCATCGCTTCAAGTCGCTGCGGGGCAACGAGGGCTGGCACACCGACAGCTCGTACATGCCCCTGGCCGCCAAGGCGTCGGTGCTCTCGGCGCAGGTGGTTCCGTCCGCGGACGGTGAGACCGAGTGGGCCGACATGCGGGCCGCCTACGATGCGCTGGACGAGCCCACGCGCCGGCGTATCGCGGGCCTCTCGGCGCATCACTCGCTCTATCACTCCCAGGCCAAGATCGGCCACCTGGTGCAGCCGGGGGCCGCGTACGGATTCCATACGAAGGGCGAGCCGCTGCGCCCGCTGGTGAAGATCCATCCGGCGACGGGCCGCCCGGCCCTGTTCATCGGCCGGCACGCCCACGCCATTCCGGGCCTCGACGAGGCGGAGTCGGAGAAGCTCCTGTCCGACCTCGTGGACTTCGCCTGCCGCCCACCCCGCACGTACGCCCACCGCTGGCAGCCGGGCGACGTGGTCATCTGGGACAACCGGTGCGTGCTGCATCGGGCCCGGCCCTATGACTACTCCGAGGCGCGCGTGATGCGCCACACTCGCGTCGCGGGCAACCCGGCCACCGAGCTCGCACCCACCGATCGCGACGAGCGGGCCGGCGCCTACGAGCCGTCCACGTCGAACCGGTAGGCCCGGCCATGGGACTTCTCGACGATCTCCTCGGTGGACTGGCTGGACAGGCGACGGGCGGCCGTGCACCCGTGCCGCAGACCCGAGCGGGGGCCGCAACCGGTTCCACGAGCGCCGTGCTCACCGCGCTGCTGCCCGTCGTGCTCGGCATGCTGGCGAATCGCGGATCCCAGCCCGGCTCGGCGGGCCGGGCGAGCGCCGGCGGCCTCGGCGACATCCTCGGCCAGGTGCTGGGCGGAACCACCGGCGGCGGCAGCTCCGCGGGCGGGCTCGGGGCCGTGCTCGTGCAGCTTCAGCGCGCGGGCTTCGGCGAGCAGGCCGCATCCTGGGTGAGCCCGGGCGCGAACAAGCCGATCCCGGCCGACGCGATGTCGCAGATCTTCGGGCGGGATGGGCTCGAGCAGATTTCCCGCCAGACGGGCCTCAGCGAGGAGGACGCCTCTCGCGGCCTCTCCGAGCTCCTGCCCGAGGTGGTGGATCATGTGACCCCCGGCGGCGACGTACCCGACCTCGACACGCTGACCAGCAGCGTGGCTGATCTCGCGCGGCGCTTCGGCGTCCGCTGAGCATGTCCCCAGTCGATCGCGGCCCCGGACGGCCCGAGGCCGACGAGTGCCTGCCGTACTACTTCAACTACATCAATCTCGTGCCCGACGAGCACGTCGTGGACCTGCTCGCCCGCCAGATCACCGAGAGCGTGGCGTTCCTGAGCGGCCTCACGCCGCAGCAGGCGCTCGCGCGGAAGGCGCCGGGCGAGTGGAACGCGCTCGAGATCGTCGGCCACGTGGTCGACACCGAGCGCGTCTTCGGCTACCGCGCGCTCCGCATCGCGCGCGCCGACCCCGTCATGTGGACCAAGGTCGAGTTCGAAGGCTACGCGGCGGCGGCCAACTACCGGGAGCGTCCGCTCGGCGATATCGTGGCCGAGCTCGCGACGGCGCGCGCCGCGCTCATCGCGTTCCTGCGCGGCCTCGACGCCGCGGCCTGGCAGCGCCGCACCCCGGCCGACTGGACCATCCGCAGCGTCCGCGCCGTCGCCTACACCCTGGCCGGCCACGAGCTGCATCACCTGGGGGACATCCGGCGGCAGCACGGGGCAGCCCCTTGACAGGCTGGCCGGCCGCGCGTAGGACGACGTGATGCTGGTCCAGCACTTCCTGAGGATCGTGGCCCTGAATCCGTCGAATTCCAGAACCCGTTCAAGCCCCCCAAGAGGTTCCCGACCATGAAGGTCGACGGAATCTTCGGCGATATCACCGCAAACTGGATCGTGGCCTTCCAGGAGCACCTCAAGAGGATCGGCAGGCCCATCTTCGTCGACGGGGTCGTCGACCGCGTCATCAACGGCATCGCGCACTCGCCCAACGGCTTCATCTGGACGATGGTGCTGCTCAACATGACCATGGGCCAGGTGACCGGCGACGAGCTCTGGGACGAATGGTGGAAGGAACAAACCGTGCCGCCTCTGCTGCGGGACAGGGTGAGGAATCCCGCCACGTTCCTCTGATTCTGCGGGTTCGCAGCGCGCGCCTTTCCGACCCTCGGTCGAGCCGGGTCAGGGCAGCCTTCTGGCCACCGTCGTCTTCGTGGAACCGTCGCTCTGGGTCAGCACGATCGCGCGCCGCCCGTCGCCCTCGTGGACCCATCCCTGGCCCGACGCGACCCGATTCTGACCGAGCATCTCGTTGTACTGGTAGACGAGGCTGCCGTCCGAGACGAGCGCCATCTGCCCATTCGTCCTGAATCCCTTGGGATCGCCGACCGAGAGCTCGAACGACCCGTCAGGATGGAGCACGAGCCGGACCTCCCGGTTGAGCTCGCGTGCCTCGTTCATGACCCCGGTGTACGTCCCAGCCAGGCTTTGAAAGTCGCTCGCCGCCACTCGGTTTGGCGGCACCGTGGGAGCACAGGCGGCCACCGTCATCGCGATCACCCCAAGCGCCAGATAGCGCATCGGTTTCATCGTCGCTCTCCTTACGCGGCCGGGTCTTCGAGCCCCGTCTACCCTTTGAAAGGTACACCCGGCCTCGATCCTTCCACGGGTTGCGCGCACCAAACGTCCTCCCCTATCATCGCCACGGCATGCCCAGCCCACCCGGTCCCCCGATGCTCGATCGCCCCGCCGCCGGCGGGCTCGCCTGGACCCGCCATACGTTGGCCTCGGAAGCCACGCGCCTCACCTTGTCCGCCGAGTGCCTCCGCGAGCTCGACGCGGCCGCCGACGCGATCCGCGCCAATCCACTGCCCCCGCTCGCGCTCGCTCCCGACGACTTCGCGCTGGATGCCTGCCGCCGGACCATGGCCGCGGTGAAGCGCGCGCTCGACGCCGGCCCGGGGTTCGTGGTGGTCGACCGGCTTCCCGTCGCCCGCCTCGATCGCGACGTGGTGGTGCGGCTCTACTGGCTGCTCGCCCGACTTCTCGCGCGCCCGGTCGCGCAAAAGTGGGAGGGCACCATGATCTACGACGTGCGTGACCTCGGCCGGCCGCCCGGCAACGGCGTCCGTCCGGATGTCACCAATGCCGAGCAGAACTTCCACACCGACAACAGCTACAACCTGTGCCCGCCCGAGTACGTGGGCCTCCTCTGTCTGCACCCCGCGATGGCGGGCGGCATCCACAGCGTGGTGAGCCTGCTCTCTGCCCACGACGAGCTGCGCCGACGGTCGCCACACCTCCTGCCGCGGCTCTATCGCCCCTTCTACTTCGACCGCCAGCGCGAGCACGCCCCGGACGACGTCATGGTCACGCACCATCCGGTCTTCGAGTACGACGGCGCTCGCCTCTCCGGCCGGCTTTCCCGGTTCCAGGTCATCAACGGCCAGGCGCTCGCCGGCGAGCCGCTCGATCCCGACGGGGAGACCGCGCTCGACGCGCTCGAAGCGGTGATGACGCGTCCGGACCTCGCGATGACGCACACCTTCGAGGCCGGCCAGATCCAGTTCGTCAACAATCGCCAGATCGCCCACCGCCGCACCGCGTTCCGCGACTGGCTGGAGCCCGACCGGAAGCGCCATCTCGTGCGGCTCTGGCTCCGCGACAGCGGCCGCCCCTTCTACAACGGCTGAGCGCGGCGCGGAAAGCTCAGGCTCGGCCGCCTCACCTCCGTGCCGGTCAGGGCCGGTACGGCCCCTCTATTTTGAGGGATCCGCTCGACAAATCGAGGCAGGTCCGCGGCCCGCTTCCAGGCCGCCCATGCCAATACTTACGCAAATGGCCCTCGCAGGCTCCCTACGGAAGATGAATTTCGTGGCACCTCGGATGCAACTCTCTCCGCTGACGGGCACGCGGTATGACCCTCGAGGAGAGACCCATGTCGGGTTTTGATCGATACGCGCAGACGGACAAGCTGGGGGTGGGGATCGCCGCGCGCCCGCGCCGGTCCAGTCAGCGGGCTCGGGTCGCGTGGACGGCCTGGGTCCGCGCGGGCCAGGAGCGCTTGCGGTTTCATGCAGTCGATGTCGGGCCGCGCGGCGCCAAGCTCCGCCCCCGCGCGGCGTTCCCGGTCGGCGCGGCGATCGAACTCGAGTTCATCAAGCCGGATGGGCGGCGCCTGCACGTATCCGGTGTCGTCTGGCGGGCGGACTCGGACGGATGGGCCGTGCTGTTCCTCGGCTCGGTCCCCACGGGCTTCGACGTGGGACATCCGGTCTGACGCGGACTCCTCAGGCGAGCCATGGCTCACACCATTCTCGTGGTCGATGACGATGAAGACATCCGCGCGATTGCTCGGCAGGGCCTCGCGACCCGCGGCTATGTCGCCCTCGAGACGGGAGATCCACACGAGGCGATTCGAATCGCCAAGGAGCAGCGCATCGACCTGCTCCTGACGGACGTGATCATGCCAATCATGAAAGGCACCGAGCTGGCAGATCGGGTCGAAACCGTCAGTCCATCGACAAAGGTGCTTCTGATGTCCGGCTATCTGACCTCGGACGTCGCGGGGTCGGGCCGGCACTTCATGGCCAAGCCCTTCAGCATCGACGATCTGGCCCGTCGCGTGCGGGACGCGCTCGACCGGCCATCATCCTTCGCGCGGTCACCGAAAGCTCCGCCCGCCTCCTTGTAGCGCTCGGCCGAGTGCCGAACGCACGCGTCAACACTGCCCCTGGGCGGCATGAAGGGTAGCCGTGACGCCCTAGGCATCCGTGCAGACCCGCCTCAAAGGCCGCTCCCCGTTCCCGCAGCTCCAGGCGCAACAGGTAGTTACGCGACCATACCGCATGCAAGTCCTGCGAGGCTTCGACGCGACCCCGGGCTGGCATCGCCCTTGCCACCACAGGAACCCATGTCGGTTCAGATTGGCCGGTGGGCAGTGGGCATCGCGGCCGCGATCGGCGCCGGGGCGGCGTGGTTTCTCGAATGGTCACCCGCGGCGAGCGCGGCGGTCGGCGCGGTGCTCGTGCCCATCGTGGCGATTGCCGGCGGCACCGTCTTCTCGAGCCGTCCGACTTCTCTCGACGCCGAGCAGCCTCCGCGCGGGCCGTGCGAGTGCGGCCATCTCATGAGCATGCATTGCGGAGTTGACGCCTCCGGCCCCTGCGCGGTCGACGATTGCCGCTGCGCCGGCCGCGACCGCGTCGCTTCCACCGACCCCTGAGGTCGAGCGAGTTTTCGCCTTATCTCTCTCCTGCAACAACCCTTGCCCAGTTGCTGACACAGTAGCCCCTCCCCCGCCCGTCCGCCCGAGAGGGTGGCGCCCACCCGCCCGACCGGGCGAGCTCATTCTGACCCGCGGCGGTCGGTTGACACGGCGGACGCGGCCCGGGTACGCTCGCCGCGGATCCGCATGGACCGCCTGCCTCTCCTGCGCTGGACGTAGCGGTGGTGACCTCGGCGGTCGAGCTGCGCGATGTGGGCAAGCGCTTCGGCTCGGTGGTGGCGCTGGACCGCGTCGACCTCGAGATCCGCAAGGGCGAGTTCTTCTCGCTCCTGGGACCGAGCGGCTGCGGCAAGACCACGACGCTCAACCTGATCGGCGGCTTCGAGACCGCCTCCCGCGGCACGCTGCTGATCGACGGCCATCCGATGGCTGACACCCCGTCGCACGCACGGCCCGTGAACACGGTGTTCCAGAGCTACGCCCTCTTCCCGCACATGAGCGTGGCCGACAACGTGGGGTTCGGCCTGCGGATGAAGAAGGTGCCGCGAGGCGAGCGGCGCCGCGCGGTGGGGGAGATGCTGCGCCTGGTCTCGCTGGAGGGCTTCGAGGAGCGGCGGCCGAGCCAGCTCAGCGGCGGACAGCGCCAGCGGGTGGCCCTGGCCCGCGCCCTGATCAATCACCCGTCGGTGCTCCTGCTCGACGAGCCGCTGGGCGCTCTCGACCTCAAGCTGCGCAAGCAGATGCAGGCCGAGCTCGCGCGGCTGCAACGCCAGGTCGGGATCACGTTCGTGTACGTGACTCACGACCAGGAGGAGGCGCTCTCCATGTCCGACCGCATCGCGGTCATGGATCGCGGCCGGGTCCTGCAGGTCGGCACGCCGACCGAGATCTACCGCGACCCCGCCGACCGCTTCGTGATGGAGTTCATGGGCTCGCCCAACGCCTTCGCGGGCCGGGTCGAGCGAATGAGGGACGGCGGAGCGGACGTGGCGGTCCCCGGGGTCGCGACAGTGCGCGCGCGCCACGCGGGAAGTGCGCTCGCGACGGGCGTTGGCGCGACGGTGCTGGTGCGTCCAGAGTGTGTCCACCTGTCCGCGGTGCCGCCCGCCGCACCGGCCGCCCCGCTCTCCGGACGGATCACCAAGATCGCCGATCTCGGCTTCGTCTCGCACTGCTTCGTCCGCCTGGCCGATGGGCACGAAGCGCTCGCCTACCGGCTCAATGGCGCGGAGAGCGGGACGACGGATCCGCTCGAGGAAGGGCAGCTGGTCTACCTGTGGTGGAACGAACAGGACGCCCGGGTATTTGCCACGGTCACGGAAACCCAGACCGCCGGGCCGTCATCGAACGGCCCAGACGCGACGAGGAGACGACACGCATGAGGACCGCGATGAATCGACGAGAGTTTCTCCGGACCGCGGCGATGACCGGAGGCGCGCTGGCCGCCGCCACGGCGGCCGGATCGCCCCGGCCGGCCGCCGCGGCGGGCACGGTGAACTGGCTGGCCTGGGGCGGCCACGTCGAGCCGCAGGGCATCAAGTCGTTCTTCGACGCCTCGGGCATCCGGGTCAACCACGTCGGCATGAGCGGCAACGCCGAGACCTTCGCCAAGCTCAAGCTGTCGGGGGCCAACCAGTACGACCTCTTCGAGGCCGACGGGCTCTGGCCGGTGCGCTACCACCAGGAGGGCCTCATCGAGCCCATCCAGCTCGACAGCATCCCCAACGTCGCGAAGAACATGTATCCCGAGTTCAAGAAGATCCCCGCGCTCCAGGTGAGCGGCGGGGCCATGCTCATGGTGCCGTGGGGCTGGAACCCGACCGGGCTGATCTACAACAAGAACAAGATCAAGACGGCGCCGACCTCGTACGAGGTGCTGCTCGACAAGAAGTACAAAGGCCACGTCGGCTTCAGCGACCAGCACGAGTTCCTGTGGCCGGTGGCCGCCTACCTGCTCGGCTATGACCCATTCAAGATGAACAAGGAGCAGCTCAACCGGGCCAAGGACGTCCTCATCCAGATCAAGCGCAACGCCCCGACCATCTCCAAGGGCTGGAACGAGCAGCTCCGCCTCTACGTCGAGGAGACGGTGTGGATCGGGCTGTCGAGCCCGGGGCGCGCGCTGACCATCCAGTCCTCGAGCGGGCCCGCGATGGGCTGGGAGCGGCCGAAGGAGGGCTACGTCGGCTGGATCGACGGCGACATGCTGGTCAAGGGCTCGCCGAACCGCGACGCGTCGCTCGCGTGGCTCAACCACATCCACAGCCCGGAGTACGTGGCCACGAACTTCCAGCGCCTGCAGCGCGGCTCGGTCAACCGGGCCGGCGTCGAGCTGCTGAAGAGCCGGGGGATGGGCGAGATGGTGCGCGCCAACCTGATGGACCAGCCGGAGATGGCGCTGCAGATGCGGCTCATCGAAGCGCCCGCCAACCAGGACGAGTACGCGGCCGCGTGGAACGAGGTCCTCGCCGCCTCGTGAGCGCGCGCCTCGAAGAGCGGGCGACCGGCACGGAGCGGGGGCTCCTGTGGGGGCTCCTGCCCGTGGCGGTCGTGCAGGTCGGACTCTTCGCGGCCCCGATGGCCATCATGTTCCTCTACAGCTTCTGGACCACGCGCAACTTCCAGATCGTGCCGACCTTCACGCTCGACAACTACCGCGCGTTCTTCGAGAGCTGGACGTATCCCCGTGTGCTCCTACGCACGCTCGGCACCGCGCTCGTCATCACCGCGGCGACGCTCGTGCTGGCCTATCCGCTCGCCTACTTCATCGTGCGCTATACCCGGCGGTGGCAGAAGGTCCTGCTCGCCGCGGTGATCCTGTCCTTCTGGACGAGCGGCCTGCTCCGCGCCTACGCCTGGATGGCGGTGCTGGGCCACGGCGGCATCATCAACAAGGGGCTGCGCGCCCTCGGGCTCATCGACGCGCCGCTGCCGTTTCTCCTCTACAGCCCGTTCTCCGTCGTCCTCGTCATGACCTACTTCTCGCTGCCGTTCGCGGTGGTCGCGATCTACTCGTCGCTCGAAAAGATGGACTGGGCGCTGCTCGACGCGGCGGGGGATCTCGGCGCGCGGCCGCTCCGCGCCTTCTGGCACGTCACCCTGCCCCTGACCCTTCCGGGCGTGGTCTCGGCGGCCGCGCTCACCTTCGTGCCTCTGGTCGGGATGTTCTTCGTGCCGCTCCTGGTGGGCGGGCCCACCAGCGTCATGATCGCGCCCCTCATCGCGAACCAGATGCAGGCCTTCCAGCTCGGCCTGGGAGCGGCCATGTCGTTCATCGTTGCCCTCATCGTCCTGGCCGCGCTGGCCTTGCCGTGGCGCTACCTCGATCTGGAGTGGCTGGAGCGCTGACGGACGGCCATGGCCAGGCGGCTGCTCATCGGCTACGGCGTGCTCGGCTTCATCTTCCTCTACCTGCCCATCGCCTTCCTCGTCCTCTTCTCGTTCAACGACAACATCATCCCGTCCCTGCCGTTCCGGGGCTTCACCCTGCAGTGGTACCGCGAGCTGGGCTTCGACTTCGTCCTGCACGACGCGCTCTACAACAGCCTCGTCATCGCCGGCATCACCACCGTGACCTCGACCGTGATCGGGACCCTCGCCGCCTTCCCCCTGGTGCGCTGCACGTTCGCGTTCAAGCGCGCGACCCAGGCCATGATGATCGTGCCCATGGTGATCCCGCACTTCCTGATGGGCGTGGCCCTGCTGCTCTTCTTCGCCTTCCTGCGCCTGCCCTTGTCCCGGCTGACCGTGGTGCTGGGCCACGTGGTGTTCACCCTGCCGTTCGCGATCCTCATCGTGTCGACGCGCCTCTACGGCTTCGACCGCTCCCTCGAACGGGCCGCGGGCGACCTCGGCGCGAACCCCGCCCGGGTGTTCTGGCACGTGACGCTGCCGTTGATCCTGCCCGGAGTCATCGGCGCGGCGCTCTTCGTCTTCACCCTCTCGATGGACGAGTTCCTCATCACCTTCTTCGTCTCCGGCCAGAAGGGAACGCTCACCATGTACATCTGGAGCCTGCTGAAGGACGGCATCGCCCCCCGGGTAAATGCCCTCGCCAGCGTGCTCCTCGCCGCCTCCTTCGTCCTCCTCCTGGTGGGCGGGTGGCTGCTCGACCGCGGGGCCGCGTCGCGCTCCGCCCAGGGGAGAACACCGTGAACCTACCGATCGAGGGAAAGACGCGCGCGGACGTGATGGCATCGCTCGAGCAATCCATGGCCGGCGATCTCGCCTGGCAGGAGGGCCGGACGTTCAGCCTGGTCTACGGGGCGGGCGCGGAGCACCTGCGGCTGCTGCGCGAGGCGTACTCGCTCTTCATGGCCACCAACGGCCTCGGGGCGGGGCGCATATTCAAAAGCCTCGCCACGCTGGAAGAAGAGCTGGTCTCCATGAGCGCCGAGCTGCTCGGCGGCGCGGGCTGCCCGGGCAACGTCACCTCCGGCGGCTCGGAGAGCATCATCCTCGGCGTCCGCGCCGCGCACGAGCGGGCCCGCGCCGAACGGCCGCGGGTCACGCGGCCGACCCTGGTGCTGCCGGCGAGCGCGCATCCCGCCTTCGACAAGGCCGCCCTCATCTTCGGCATCCGGAACGTCCGGACCCCGCTGACCAAGGACTACGTCGCCGACGTGCAGGCGATGGCCGACGCGGTGACCGACGACACCATCGGCCTAGTGGCCTCGGCGCCCAACTACCCCTTCGGCACGATGGATCCGGTCTCCGCCATCGCCGAGATCGCCCGCCGGCACGCGCTCCATCTCCACGTCGACGCGTGCGTGGGCGGCTTCGCCCTGCCGTTCCTCCGCAAGCTCGGTCAGCCCGTCCCGTCGTTCGACTTCGCGGTGCCCGAGGTGTCGACGATCTCGGCGGATCTGCACAAATACGGCTTCGCCGCGCGCGGCACGTCGCTGATCCTCTACCGGGACCAGGCGCTCCAGCGCCGGGTGGGGTTCCAGCTCGACGACTGGGCGGGCGGGCCCTATCGCACGCCCACCATGGCCGGCTCCCGGCCGGGCGGCATGATCGCGGCGGCGTGGGCGGTGTTCCAGCACTACGGCGAGGCGGGATTCCTGGAGCTGAATCGCACGATGCTGGACACCTCGCTCCGCCTGCGCCGCGGGATCGAGGCGATCCCCGGATTCCACGTGCTCGGCGATCCCGCCATGTACGTGTGGGGCTTCGCCTCGGACACCCTCGACGTGATGGCGGTGGCCGACGCCATGGCCGAGCGCCATTGGTACCTCGGGCGCCAGCTCACCACGCCGCCGAGCCTGCACGTGGTGCTCACCCCGATCCACGCACCGGTCGTCGACGACTTTCTCCGCGACCTCCGCGAGGTGGCCGACGCCATCGGGCGAAGCGGGCGCACGGGAGAGAAGCGGTCGAACTACGCGACGTGAGCGCCACCGCAAGGCCGCGAGGGCCTCGGCGTCCGGGCGAGCGAGGAGCGCGCGGAAGGTCATCCGGACCTTGCCACCCGGCGCTTCCTCTGTCCGACTCGATCCGGGCGTCGGGCCGACGTACCGCGCCCACGGTGAGCTGATGCGGGCCGCGCTCTGGGATCGGCCGGACAACACGATCACCTGGCACCTGATCCACGTGCTGGAGGAGTTGGAGAAGGAGACGTAGGGGGGCGCACCGGGCGCGTATTCGACTAGACACGAAGGAGAACACCATGGCGCGGAAGAAGAAGACATCTCGGCAGCCGATGAAGAAGACCACCAAGAGAAAGACCGTAGCCAAGAGAAGGAGCGTAGCCAAGAGAAGGAGCGTAGCCAAGAGAAAGACCGTAGCCAAGAGAAGGAGCGTAGCGATGAAGAAGGTTGTCCGGAAGAAACCGCGGCCCGCTCTGGTCAAGGAGGGCCCGGGCCAGTCGGCAGTTCCAGTAGCGAACCCATATGCCGGCGACCCTTCGTCCACGTTCCTGATGGGCGGGACGATCCCGCCCCCCGCTCCGTAAGGAGCAAGAGGCCCCCGGCGCGGCTAGAGACCGCGCCGAGGGCATGGCCGATCAACCCAGTCTCCCGCGAAGGAGTGTGACGATGGCCGACGGTATTGTACCCCTGCTCGCTGGTGAGGTCTCAACATCGCTGAGCAAGAGAAGGTGCTGGCCGCCTTGGCCACCCGCACCGACTTGGTCGGCCGCCGGGACTACGCGCTCGTGGCCACCGCGCTCCTGACCGGGCACCGGGACGAGGACCCGCTTGCGCTCGCCCTCGAGCGCCTCCGCGTCAGGGGCTGCCGGGACTTCCGGCGAGGGAGCCTCGGCCCTGCGCCAGGACTGCGCGCACCGCCGGGGTCTCAAGGAACGACTCGCGCAGCTCGGCCGGGCCGGCGTGGCTCGCGATGTGTTCGATCACCTCCCGCGCTCGACCAAGCAGGAGCTGTGCGCTCGTCGCGTCGCCGCGCTCCGTCTCGATCTCCGAAAGCGATGCCAGGATCCGCCACGCGTACCGCCGCTCGCAACTGTCGCCCGACACCGAGTTTGAATCCCGGCCAGCGAATATTCCATTTGACCGTCGTCAACCGGGGAGATGAGCGATGAGTCTAAGTGCCGAACGGAAACTCGACATCACGCAGCGCGTCCTTCCCACGCTCGTCACGCAGTTGAAGGCGATCCGCGAGATGTCAAGTGGGGCTGATGCCAACCCCCGGGCTACCCTCAAGAGTCGGTACGACTCGACGGGTACGGTGGCCTCGGTGGCCTTGAATTCATTGCTCGGGTTCGACCGGAGCATCGTGGACGTGGCCGACTTCGGCGAACTCGTGGATGCCGCGGCACTGCTCCTATGAAAAGAATTCCGTGGAACAAAGGTCTGAAGGGTGCCCAGAAGCCCTGGAACAAAGGTCTGAAGCAGACGCCGGAGTGCCGTCATCGTCTCTCGCAGGCTCTCCGAGCATTCTATGCACGTGGCGAGAAGAACTGGAACGCCGGCCGCCCATGGGCTGCAGTGGTCCGCACGAAGATCAGCACGTCGCATCGCGACCGACATCGCATCGGCCCGGTCGATGCCCGCCTGTGTGAGCTCGGCGGCGGACATTAGCTCCGCGGATTCCGGCTCGCCCGCGATGACGATCACGAAACCGGTGCGACACGTGGCCTCTTGTGTACCCCATGCAACCGAGCGCTCGGTCGGTTTGAAAAATTCATCCGGACCATTGATCGACGTTACCGCTTCCCGACATCCGAACACTGGTGGCAAGCGACCCGTCGCTATCTGCGCAAGTACGGATCGCACTGGAAAATAGCGCGTGAGGACATCCTACGTCAGCAACACGGTACACGGTGACCACGGACCGCTGCCGGATTCTGGGCTGCCATCGGACCAGAGTTGCCCGTGGCCTGTGCCAACGTCACTACCGTCGCTGGCAGCGCCACGGGAATCCACTCATGCGGAAGACTGGTGGGGGGAAACGAAAAACTGGCCAGCCCTTTCGGCCGGGCAAGGTGGAATGGTTGCCCGTCCTACTACTCATCATCTCGGTCGCCAGCCTGATCGGAGCCGCCATCCTGACCTGGCGCTGGCCTCCGTGACCCCCCCCTCAGGGAGCCACGACGTGCCCCGATTCTTGACTGTGGCGGAGACTTTCCGGCCCGGAAGTAGTTCTCCCCCGCTCCCTGGCATCCGGAGCCCCTACGGCTTCCAATTTCCGGACGATCTCGGCCAGCAGGAGGTCCAGTTCGGCCCGGAAATCAACCTGGGGGAAGGCCGGGATCACCTCCCGCGCTCGAATCGCGGCATGTAGATGCTGATCGGCAATCGTCCGGGCTGACTCGAGTCGTGAGAGCATGGCTCACCGCGGGTCACCAGGGAGCCGCGGCTGGAAGGGCAGTTCGTCGTCGAGGGCCGTGATCGTCTGCTTCCCGACGACCGGGTCGATCTTGCCCAGGAAATTCAGGATGGGGCGGGGCTTGTGCAGCTCCTTGAAGGTCGTCACCAAGTCCGCAGTCTCCTGGTCAAACACCTCGTTCTCCTCGTCCAGCTCGTCCATCCCGAATCGCCTGGCGAAAGTATTCAGTGCCTTCTTGATCAACCGGACGTGGATGCCTCGGCGGTCTCGCGCAGGGCTGGTCGTGAGGCCGATGTGGTCCTTGTCGAATCTCTGGCAGTCCACCAGCTTCTT
>WNFK01204873.1_pt3 | contig 86012 bp, 80 predicted proteins | sample 5400281 | NCBI WGS metagenome assembly WNFK01 (sample SAMN13153350, study PRJNA577476) | soil metagenome | isolation source: 20 cm soil on Douglas fir-dominated hillslope | place: USA:California | collected 2013-09-17
CGCCCTTGTCGTCTTGTGGTTTCGCTGCAGCACCCTGACGTGCATTGGTTCGTGCCGATAGAGCTGGGCAAACGGGGCGGAAGCGGCGGCGGCGTGGACGCGGACAAGCAGGTCGAGCTCGTCGCTGATGCATTGGCCGAGGAGATGGCGGCGCGGCGCGAGCAGCCGTTGTACGGACCGTCCGCTGGTCTGGCGAGTCATCCGGTGGCGGCGGTGCGTCTCCTGCTCAAGCAGTTGGCGCTGACGCCGGCGCTGGGAGCGCGGAAAGTGTTCATTGTGGGCGATGCGGAGCGTCTTATTCCGCAGTTGGGGACGGAGGTCGCGGCGAATGCGCTGCTCAAGGCGCTCGAGGAGCCGCCGGCCGACTCGGTGATTATTCTGACGGCTGCCGACCCCAACGCCCTGCTTCCGACGGTTTTGTCTCGTGTTGTGCTGGTTCGTGTGGCACGAAACGCCGACAGTGACGTGACAGCTTTCGCGCAGCAGACGCTCGGCATAAGCAGTAAAGATGAATTGGCACAACGAGTTACGGCAGCGGAAGGGTGCATTGGCAAGCTCTTTGCGACGGCTCCTGTCCGGTCCGGGCAATCTGGTGGGCCGGATCTCGCAGGACGGTTTCTCGATGCGCCGTGGGTGTTCGCGCTTGGGCAGGTGCCGTTCCAGGCACGAGGCGGTTTCACCGACATGCTCGATTCGCTCGCGAGCCGATTGCGGAGCGAAGCGCAGCGCGGCGGCGATACCGAAAAGCTGGTCGAGGCGATCGCGTGGGTACTGGATGCGCGCGACCTCGCACAGGGCAATGTGAACCCGCAGCTTCTCGCCGCCGTATTGGCGGAGGATCTGCAAGCGATTAGGGGCTCATGAAACTGTCGCACCTGGACCAGGCAGGCCGGGCCCGGATGGTCGACGTCGGCGACAAGCCGCTGCTGGATCGGACGGCGGTCGCCAGCGGGTCGATTCGGATGTCGCCGGAAGCGTTCCGGCAGGTGGCCGACCAGGCCGTCGCCAAGGGCGATGTCCTCGCGGTCAGTGAAGTCGCGGGAACGCTGGCGGCGAAGCGGACGGCGGAGCTGATCCCGCTGTGTCACCCGCTCGGTCTGGACCATGTAGAGGTGGAAGCCAGTCTGGCTGAAACGCTGCCCGGCGTGCTCGTTCGGGCGAAGGTGCGGACGGTCGGCCGGACCGGTGTGGAGATGGAAGCGCTGACGGCAGTCGCGGTCGCTCTGCTGACCGTGTACGACATGGTGAAGGCGGTCGACGGGAGCATGGTGATCGAGGATGTGCGTCTCGTGGAGAAGCAAAAGGCTCCGCGCCATGATTGACGGGCGCTTGATGCTGGTGCTGCATGCTTGATTCGCAGGAAGTCGACGAACAAGGGAGGATTATGCAGACGAAAACTCAACGTTTGATATTGCGCGGCGGAATTCTCGTGCTGGCCGCTCTGCTCGTCAGTACTGTGGGCGGATGGGCCGGCGGCACGACCACCGATGCTGAGCGTGCGCCCGGTTCGGGCACCGAGGTGCTCGGTGAGCTGCGGTCGCTCCGGCAGCAGCTGGACGCAAAGCAGGGCGAGCTCGAAGTCGCCCGGCTCCAGCTCGACCGCGTCGATGCCATCATGCAGTACTCGACCCACTACCGGCTGCCCGCCGACATGGCGACGGCCGTCTATGACGTCGCGCTGAGCGAGGGGATCGATCCCGGCCTGGCCTTCCGTCTCGTGAAGGTCGAGTCCGGCTTCAACCCGCGTGCCATCAGCCACGTTGGGGCGATCGGTCTGACGCAGGTGCTGCCCAGCACGGCGCGGCTGTACGAGCCCGGGCTGACGACGCAGCAGCTGTATGACCGTGATACGAACCTGCGGATCGGGTTCCGTTACCTGCGGGACCTGCTGGACCGCTATCCGAGCAACATGGAATTGGCGCTACTGGCCTATAACCGTGGCCCGGCCAAAGTCGAGCAGCTGCTGGGTGCCGGTCGCGACCCCGCGAACGGCTATGAAACAGAAGTTATGAAGGGATTCCGGCACCACTAACCTCGGGTGCCGGCTGATCACCGGCCCGGAATCAGCAGGACGTCCCCGGGCCGGATCACACTCCGCATCGTCAGATCGTTCGCCTCCAGCAGGGCCATCAAGCCGATCCCGTGCTGGCGGGCGATGCCGCTGGCGGTCTCGCCGGGCGCGACGCGATGGCGCGAGCCGTCGGCGCTGGCGGTGCTGGCGGTGCTCCGATACCGCGAGGAAAGGCGGCGCATCCGCGGCTCGGGCGGGTTGCTCCAGGCCCCGCGCGGCACTACTCGCCCGCTCATCGGCACGATCACGCGCTGGCCCACGCGCAGGGCATGCGAGCGCAGGTGCGGATTTGCCGCCTGCAGCATCGTGACGGTCACCTTGTAGCGCTGTGCAATCCCGGACATCGTCTGGCCGACCGTCACGTAGTGGTCGACAAACGTGATGCGCTCGTTGACGGGAAGATCAGCGTACCGTTCTGCAACGGTGGCCCCCCTTCCCCGCGGCACGCGCACGACCACGCCACGTCCCGGCGGGGTAATCCCGCGCACGAACTGCGGGTTGAGCTCGAGCAGCGCGGCAACCGACGTATCCGCCAGGCGTGCCAGCACGTCGAGGCCGGTCGCGTCGGGGACCGACACTTCATCGAAGACCAACGGCGGCAGACGCTCGATGTCGGTGAAGCCGTAGCGGCTGGGTTGCTTGGCGATCAGGGCCGCCGCGATGAGCTTGGGCACATAGTCGCGGGTTTCCCGGCGGAGGTTGCGGCGGTCCGCGATCTGGAAGAACGTCTGATCGTCCACGGTGTCCGGCTCACCCGGCAGACGCCGGATCTCCCGCTCGATGCGGCCGGCGCCGGCGTTGTAGGCCGCCGCCGCCAGGTACACGCTGCCCAGCCGCTGCACCAGATCCTGGAGGTGGTTGACCGCGGCGTCGGTCGCTTTGAAGGGATCACGCCGCTCGTCTACCCAGGGATCAATGACCAGGCCGTAGCCCCGTCCCGTCGACGACATGAATTGCCACATCCCCACGGCGCGGGCGCGGCTGACGGCGGTATTCGACAAACCACTTTCAATGAGCGTGAGATACACCATATCCTCGGGCAGACCCCGGGCGCGCAGCCGTTCCCGAATCATGCCTTCATAGCGGCCGAGTCGTGACAGCCAGATCGTGAACCGATCCCGCGCATCGAGCTGGAAGAACTCCAGATACTCGAGCACCCGGCGGTTGCCCGCAAAGTTCGAGACGTCGATATCGAACGTGGCGGTCGCGTCGCCGCCGAACAGGTTTTGGGCCTCCTGGCGCACATCCTCGCCCCGCACGGCGACGTTGGTACGCGGCGCGGAGAGCGAATCGGGCGTCCGCTCGTGCAGACTGTCCAGCGCCGACTGATCGGCCGCGGAGTCCTGCTCCACGGTCGCCAGCGCCGTGCCGAGCTGTACGGCCGAGCTGTCGCGCGTGGTCACGCCAGCCGCCGCCGTCAGGGGAGCGGGTGGAATATGTGCGCCAGCGCAGGCGGTCAGCGCCGCCGCCGCCGCCGCGCCCATCATCGAGAGCCAGAATGTCGTCAGTCGTCTCATCGTGTCGCCAGATAATTCCCGAGTAAACGGTTCGTCGCATTCAACACTGCAAGCGCCGCGCCGCGGGGTGGATCGACTTCGGTCAAACACGATCCCACGAGCCGCGTTACTTCCTCCGCGCGCGCCGACAGCGAAACGATCACTACTGTGGCATCGAACGCACGTACCGCTTTCACGCCCAGCAATTCGAACGTGAGACGAGGGCTTACCGCCTGCTCCAACGCGTTCACGGCGGCCACCGCGCAGCAGCGCAGCTCGCCGGTTTGGGACGATACGCCGTCGGAGGAGCCCTCGAACCGACGACCATCAGACCACGTCAGCACCACCTTGGCGCGACAGCGGCCATTCGCGAGCCGCTGAAAGCCAAACTCTTGGAACCGCAGGCGCTCGTCAGGCACGTGAGCAACCTCAGTCGAACCGAACTTCGATCTGCTGCTTGACCCCAGACTCCTGCGCCGCTTCCACCACATCGACCTCGAGCCGGGGACGCCCCTGCGCGTCGCGCTCGGCTGAAATCACGAGGATCAGTCCGCTCTCGAATTCCACCTTGATATGCCGCACGTCGGAGCGCACCGTGACATGTTTGACCGCCTCACCCCGGAGCCGCGTCACCGCTCCGACGACGCGCCGGAGATCCTGCAGGTCCGCGGTACTCATGCCAAACGCTCCGCCAGCAGCTGAGAGAGCGCCGTGTCGGGAATCCGCTCTGCCTGGATGAACAATGACGCCTTCGAGGTGGCCTCCAACGGATACGGCGTCCAGAACGAGCGACGCTGACCCGGGAGCGGCTCAGACGCGACAGCCGCCCGAAACGACAACACCAGCTGCCAGGCGGCCGTATTTGCGCGCCGCTCGGCGACCGCATCCACATGCCAAACCTGGTCCCCATGCGCAATCACCCGCCATGACATGGCTCACCTCGAGCCCGGAAAGGGCGCAAAAGGGCCCCCAATATGAGGCTTAGATGCTTCCCGGTCAATAGTTTAGGAGTGTTTTAGTCGTCGCGGGTGACGTACGCCCGGAAGCGCGTCGCCAAGTCTCGCGTGACAGGTCCGGAGACGCCTGTGCCGATCGCACGCCCGTCCAGCTTCGAGATGCCGATGACCTCGGCGGCGGTTCCGGTGAGAAACACTTCGTCGGCGGTGTAGAGGTCGTAGCGATTCATCGGCAGCTCCTCTACGCCATATCCCGCTTCGCGGCCCAGGTCGATCACGGTGTCGCGCGTGACGCCGCGCAGGATGCCTGTGTACGGCGGAGGTGTCTTGAGTGTGCTGTTGGACACGGCGAAGAGATTCATGCCGCTCGCCTCAGCCACATACCCGGCCGAGTCGAGCATGATCACTTCATCGACGCTGGCGGCGATGCCTTCGACCTTGGCAAGTATGTGGGAGAGGTAATTCAGCGATTTGACACGCGGAGAGAGGGATTCGCGGTGATGAATCGGTGTGGCGGCTGTCAACGCGGTCAGCCCTTTTTCATAGCGGTCCTGCGCCCACAGCTGGATCGTATCGAAGATGCAGAAAACCGTCGGCTTCACGCATTTGCGTGGATCCAGGCCGAGATCACCGACGCCGCGCGTTACCACCAACCTGATGTAGTTGTCCTTGATGCCGCTCTTCTCGACCCCTTCCTCGACCATACGCGCCATCGCGTCCCGCGCGACCGGGATCTCGAGCCAGATGGCCTTCGCGGATGCGTACAGTCGATCGAGGTGGGCATCGAGGCGGAAGACGCGGCCGCCGTAAGCACGGATGCCCTCGAATACGCCGTCACCATACAGCAGGCCGTGGTCGAATACAGAAACGACCGCCTTGTTGCGGTCGAACCACGTCCCATCGATCCACACGATGGAGGGCATGGGAGGGAATCTGCCTCGGATGCTTTGCGGTGACAACCGGGGGGCGGGGGGGCGGGGGGGCGACACAGCAATGAGGCGGCTGGGGATCGAACCCAGGACCTACGGATTAAAAGTCCGTTGCTCTACCAACTGAGCTACCGCCTCGGGTGGCCGAAAGATAGTGACCCGAGTTAGGTTTTGCCGCGCATGAGCGGCTCCAGCTCCAATCCCATTTCCAGCGTTTCCGATACCGCCCGTTGGGTGGCGATGTACCGCGCGATGGAAAGCGAGCGCCCCGACGCCTCGTTACGCGATCCGTGCGCCCGGCGACTCGCGGGCCCGGCCGGCGAGCAGATTCTCGCGTCCATGCCCCAGGGCCGGCGCTGGGCCTGGCCGATGATCGTCCGCACCGCCGTCATGGACGAAGTCATCATGCGTCTCGTGACCCAGGAAGGCGTCGACACGGTGCTGAACCTCGCGGCCGGCCTCGATGCGCGCGCCTACCGTCTGGATCTCCCCGCGCAGCTCCGCTCGGGCAACGCCCCCATGATCTTCGCTCCGGCCGAAGGGACTGCGTTCTTCGCTCCGACAGGATGGGGCGAGGCCGAATACCACGCGATTCTCGACGAAGCGTTGCGGCTCAAGCGCGCGCCGAGAATGTCATGGGTGTGGAGGCTGCTCGGTCTGCTCGCGTCAAAGCAACGGCGCGCGGAATTCAAACGCTTTTCGGGTATCGTGCTGCTGCAACACCACCCTTAGGAGACCTTCGTGACCCTGCGGCACGCCTGCTGCTTCCTCGTCATCATCGCCGGCTGTACCCGTCCGAAACCCGCTGCCCCACCCGCGCCGAACGTCGTCACCATCACGGCGACCGATTACGCGTTCGCCGCGCCCGACACGATCGCGGCCGGTATGACGACGCTCCGCATGCTGAATCCGGGCCGCGAGCCCCATCAGGCGGTCGTTGCCGGTGGGCAGGGCAAGTCGTTCGCGGAGCTCGAAGCCGCCATGATGAAGGAAGGGCCGCTACCCGAGTGGTTGACCATCCCGATTGGCGCCGGGGTCGTCGTGAGCGGCGACAGCTCGATCGTCACGGCGGACCTGACACCTGGGAACTACGTGATCCTGTGCCTCATCCCAAGCCCGGACGGCATGCTGCACGTGGCGAAGGGCATGAGTCACCGCCTCGTCGTCACGACGGCGTCCGCGGGCGCCGTCGCCGCACCCGAGCCCAAGGCTGACGTCACGATCACCCTCGCCGATTACAGCTTCACCACCTCCACGCCGCTGACCGCCGGCACGCACACCATTCGCGTGGAGAACAGCGGGGCGCAATTACACGAGCTCACCATCGAGCGGCTGGCCCCCGGCAAGACGGTCGCCGACTTCCGACAGTGGGTCGCGGGCGGGATGCGGGGCATGCCTCCGGTGGAGCCGGTCGGCGGTTTTGCGGGACTGGACACGGGGAGGCACGGCTGGGTGACGATCACGCTGACGCCTGGCAACTATCTCCTGAACTGCTACGTGCCCGACGCCAAAGATGGCAAGCCGCACTTTGTGCATGGGATGGTGGAGCAGATTACTGTACGCTAATCGACGGTAGATACGACGACGGTAAGAAAAGCGACGGTAGAAAAACCGACGGTAATCGTACCGTCGTCTCTTCTACCGTCGTTTGTTTTACCGTCGTCTCATCTACCGTCGTCGTATCTACCGTCAGCTTTTCAGAACACCCAGTGCACGCCGAGCTGTGTCTGCTGCGGATCGCCGAGGCCGCTGCGCAGCGTGCCGTCGAAATTGAACAGCAGGCTCGTCGACGCAGGATCGCGGAAATTCTCGTTGCCGAGCACGTTGAAGACTTGCGCAACCAGCTCGACACGACCTTTGCCGACGTTGAACGGCCAGGTCAGTCCCAGGTCCCACGAGAAGTAGTTGTTGTCCTTGCGCAGCGTGTTGCGCTTCAGAATACTGCCGTCCGCGCAGATGCGATCGGACGGCTGCTCGAGACGCTGGCCACGCGCTGGGGTCCCGGGCTTCCCGCAGCTTTCCGACGTCGGCTGCGCGGAATAGATGCTCAAGCGGCTGTCCAGGAATATGCCGCCCCCAATGTGCTTCATGAACCAGCCATTGAAACGGTGTCGCTGATCGCGATCGCTCCAGTTGTACTCCGGCGCGAGATTGTCGGCGCGCACGTAGCGGAAGGTGAACGGGTCGCGCTCGTTGTCGTCATCGGCCTTATCGAACGACAGCGTGTAGTTGACCTGGAACTGGAAATTCGGGTCACGGACGCGTTTCACACCGACGGTGACGCCGTTGTAATTCGATTTGGCGGTCGACTCCACGGTCGTCAGCGTCCCGACCCCGTTCAGGTCCCCCGCACCGGTGAGCGCCGAGCTCCAGGGAGATCCGAACGCCGCGTCATTCCGGTCCACAAACCTGGTCAAGTGAACCGTCCGCGAGTGCTCATAACTGATCGAAGCCCCGAGATTACTCCCGACCTGCCACTCGTAGCCGATACTGGCGCTCAGCGTCCGCGGGTTCCGGAAGTTCTTGTCGAACACAAACACGTTCGGATGATCCACGGCACTGGGCGCGACATTGTCCGGAAGCTGCGCATCGAATGCCGGTACCGGGGGGAAGAAGCTGGCGTGGAAATAGCTCATCCCGACCGACCCGTTCGTGCTGCGAGTAGAGGCGAGATTCAGTCCCGGAATACGCGCGTAGTAGATACCCGCGCTCCCGCGCAGCACGCGACGGCCGTCACCACTCGCATCGTAGGCAAATCCAAACCGCGGCTGGAACATCTTCTTGTCCGACGGGATCGTGCCGTCGGATGGGAACACGCTGGTCACACCGCCAACGGTCCTGTTTTGGCCGATGAACGGCGCGAAGAAGACCTGGGACGGCGGCGTGATGGGGTCGGCCTCGATCTGCGCTTCCCACCGCAGGCCGTAATTGAAGGTCCAGCGGGTGTTGGGTTGCCACGTGTCCTGGAGAAAGAGGGCGTATTCGGTCTGCGGGATGTTCTGTGTCCCCGACGCCTGTACTGACCGGCCGATGCCGGCCTGCTGCAGATAGAGCAGCACGCCACTGGCATCGCCCGAGTCGGTGAACGCGAAGAAGCTCGGCACGCTGGCGAAGATGTAGCGCGAGTTGGCGAACCCGATGAACGTCTGTACGGAGTGCACCTTGTTGTACTCGGCCCCAAGCTTGAAGAGGTGGGCACCGGTTTGATACGAGATATTGTCGAGTAGCTGTACCCGCGTGTCGTAGTAGGCGATGGGCAGGAAGAACGGTAAGCCCAATCGGAAATCGGGCCCGATGGCGATGTCCGGGAACGGCCGCGCGCCCGCGTCGACGCGATTGGCCCCGAGCGCCGCGCTCCGGGGTCCGTCATAGGGCCGTGGTCGGTCCTCGCGCGAGTATTGGAAACGGAACTCATTCGCGATACTCGGCGTCAGAAACGAGCTCAGGCTCCCGTTGACGGCGCTGGAGTGATCCTGCTCCAGGCCATTGGCGCTCCGCGCCCAACTGTCGACGTCGAAGGTCCCGTTGGCCTGCTCCGACCAGGTGTAGTTGTACTTGAGCGACGCCGTGTGCTTGGCGGAGAGATGGAAATCGAACTTGGCCATCAGTACGCGCGCATCGTTGGTGCGCACAATCGGGCCGTAGTCGTTCCGCAGGGCACCGCCGTAGGCCGTATCCATCCAGGCCCGCAGTGACGGATCGATGCGGTTCGGATCGGTCTGCTTCGTCTCGTCGTAGATCTGCTGGTCGTAGGCCAGGAAGAAAAAGGCGCGATCGCGCTTGATCGGCCCACCCAGCGTAAACCCGAACTGGTGCTGCGTGAAATCCGGTGAGAGGCTCTGGGAGCCGTGACGCGCGACGCCAGACAGCGCGCCGTCCTTTCCATAATAGTGCAGGGAGCCGTGCAGCTCATTGGTTCCCGACTTCGTCACGACGTTCACGAAGCCGCCCGAGGAACGCCCAAACTCGGCGTTTGCGCCCGCCGAGGTCACGACGATTTCCTGCACCGCGTCAAGATTGAATGTAAACGGCGGCCGTTGCCCACCGCGCTGCTCTCCGAAGAACGGATTGTTGAAGTCAGCCCCGTCCACCATCACGTTGTTGTGGATGCCCTTCTGTCCACCGATCGACAGCTCGTCGCCGTCCGGACCCTGTACAATCGCCACATGCGGCGTGAGCAGCGTCAGGTTCAGGTAGTTGCGGCCGTTGTTCGGAAGACGCGCGACGGCCGCTTCCGGGAGGCGAGTCGAGCTCTCGATCTTGGTCGCCTCGACGACCGGCTCGGTCGCCTCGACCACAACGGCCTGCAGCTGCACCGCGGCGAGCGCCAGGTTGAGATTCACCGTCTCACCAAGGCCCAGCCGTACGCCGGTGCGCCGCGCTTCGCTGAACCCGACGGCCCGGGCGCTGACATCGTAGGTGCCCAACGGCATCAGGGGGGCGACGAAAATACCGCGTTCGTTGGTCACGACCTGGCGCTGGAAGCCAGTCTGCGTTTCATGCAGGACGACCGTGGCCCCGGCGACGGCGGTCCCCGACGGGTCGGTGACCGTGCCGCGAATGACGCCGGTGGTTGCCTGCGACTGTGCCGCCAGCACAACGGGGAACGCGAGAGCCAGTACCACCGGCCCGAGGAGCTTGCGCACCATGCTTCGGCCTCCGAACGGGGTGGGGAGTTCCTTGGAGCGGCTAGGGTACCACTCGGATGGACGGATGGCAAGAAGGGAAATGAGGACGGTGGATACGACGACGGTAAGGGACGGTAGATACGACGACGGTAACGGACGGTGCGGGAAGTATCATTCAGACACCGTTACCGTCCATTACCGTCGCTTCACCTACCGTCCTTTACCGTCGATTTTATAGCATGCAGAACGCCGAAATCGCCCGTCTCCTCAGCGACGTCGCCGACCTGTTGGAAATCTCGGCGGGCAATCCGTTCAAGGTACGCGCCTATCGCAATGCGGCGCGCACCGTCGCCGATCACGCCGATCCGATTGCGGAGCTCGTGTCGGGTGGGGAATTCGACCTAACGGACTTGCCGGGGATCGGCGGCGGCATTGCGAAGGAGATCACGGCGCTCGTCGCGACGGGCACCCTGCCCCAACGCCAACAGCTCGTCGCCACGATTCCGCCCGGCCTGCTCGACCTGCTGCACATCCCGGGTCTCGGTCCCAAGCGGGTCAAGCTGTTCCACGAGAAGCTCAAGGTGAACAGCGTGGCCGACCTCAAGGACGCGCTCGAACAAGGCAAGATCGCCAAGCTGCAGGGATTCGGCCCCAAACTGCTCGACAAGATCCGGGAGGGCGTTTCCGGCGCCGCCGTGGGCGCGCCGAAGCGGATGGTGCTGCACGAGGCCGAGCAGTACGCCCGGGCCATCGTGGAGTATCTCAAGGCGGGCGGCGGCATCGACGCGATCGACGTCGCCGGCAGCTTCCGGCGGCGGCGTGAAACGATCGGCGATCTCGACATCGTGGTGAGCTGCAAGAACGCCGCGGCGGTGATCCAGCGGTTCACGAAGTTCGCGGAGGTGAAAGAAGTCGTGTCGCACGGCGACACCCGGTCGACCGTAAAGCTCTCCAGCGGGCTGCAGGTGGACCTGCGCGTCGTCGAACCGGCCGCCTTCGGCGCGGCAATGCAGTACTTCACCGGCTCGCAGGCCCACAACATCGAGCTGCGCAAGATCGCCCAGGCCAAGAAGCTCAAGTTGAACGAGTACGGATTGTATCGCGGATCCAAAAGCATTGCGGGCCGAACCGAAGCCGACGTGTACGGCGCCCTCGACCTCGAGTGGATCCCACCCGAGCTGCGCGAAGGGCGCGACGAGATCGCGCTGGCAGAAGCGCACAAGCTTCCTACGCTCGTAACGCTCGAGGAGATCCGCGGCGATCTGCAGATGCACACCGACGCGAGCGACGGCAAGGCGACGCTGGCCGAGATGGTCGAGGCGGCGCGCGCCACGGGCTACGCCTACATCGCCATCACGGATCATTCCCCGCGCACGTCCATGGCCGGCCAAACCCCGGCTGAGCTCCGCACCCAATGGAAAGCCATCGATCGCCTCAACGAGCGGCTCCAGAACTTCCGCGTTTTGAAGAGCGTCGAAATGGACATCCTGGAAAGCGGCAAGCTCGATCTCTCCGACGACGTGCTCGCGGACGCCGACTACGTGGTGGCGACGATTCATTACGGCCTGAAACAGAGCGAGCGCCAATTCACCGATCGCTTGCTCGGCGCGATCGACAACCGGTGGGTGGATGCGATCGGGCACCCCACCGGGCGGATCGTGCCCGTCCGCCCTTCCTACCCGCTCGACTTCGACGTCGTGGCGAAGGCCGCGGCGAACGCCAAATGCCTGCTCGAGATCAACGGCAGCGAACGGATGGACCTGCCGGACACGCTGGCGGCCGCCGCCAAGGCGCACGGCGTGCGGTTCGTGCTCTCGACCGACGCCCACAACCAGCGGGAGCTGGGCTTCATGCGGTTCGCCGTCGCGGTGGCGCGACGCGCGGGATTGACGGCGGCCGACATCCTCAACACCAGGCCGCTGCCGGAGTTTGTGAAAGGATTACGCCGTAGCCGAAACCGTTAGCAGCTCGATCTGTGCGACCGGCTCGAAGCTGTACCGGTGATGCCGGGTGGGACCGAGCCGCTGGATCGCGTCGAGATGCTCGGGTGTCGCGTAGCCCTTATTGGTTTCCCAGCAATAGCCGGGGTGGCGGGCGGCGAGCCGATCCATCAGGTAATCGCGCAGCACTTTCGCGATGATCGAGGCGGCCGCGATCGAATGGCAGCGCGCGTCCCCGTCCACGATGGCTTCATGCGGGCAGCCGAGCTCCGGGCACGGCAGACCGTCGACCAACACGTGCGCGGGCACGAAGCCCAGCCTCCGGAGCGCGCGGGCCATCGCAAGAATCGACGCCCGCCGGATATTGAGCCGGTCGATCTCCCGAACGCTGGCCGCGCCCACGGCGATGGCGAAGGCGCGCTCCCGAATCTTGGCCGCGAACTTGTCGCGCTGCAGCGCGCTGAGCACCTTCGAGTCGTCCAGCCCGCGAATCGGCTTGGCACCCATCGGAAAGACGACGGCCGCGGCCACCACTGGACCAGCCAGGGGACCGCGGCCGACTTCATCGATGCCGGCGACGCTAAGCCTGCCGTCGCTCCACAACGCCGCCTCGCGTTTCAACGACGGGCGGCGGTGCTTCACGTCTGCGGCGGCTCCTGTTCGGCGGTGCCGGCGGTCGGGACGGTGATCCCGCGCTTCTCGCGAATCCGTGCGGCCTTACCTGCAAGCCGTCTGAGGAAGTACAGCTTGGCACGCCGCACGCGGCCTTTGCGCAGGATTCCGATCTCAGCGATCAGGGGCGCATGAAGCGGGAAGATCCGCTCGACGCCGACGCCGGCCGAAATCTTCCGCACCGTAAACGTCTCGTTGATGCCGCCGCCGCGCCGGGCGATGCAGATGCCCTCGAACGCCTGCAGCCGCTCTTTCTCACCTTCGCGCACGCGCACCATCACGCGCACCGTGTCGCCAGGCGCAAAGGCCGGGATGTCCGTCTTCAGGCCTTCGCGCTGGACCGCTCTCAGCTTTTCCATAACCTATTCCCCGTGTTCCAACCAAAGATCTGGTCTGCGTTCTTTCGTGAGACGCCTGGCCTGTGCCGCGCGCCATGCCGCAATCTTGTCGTGGTCGCCACTCAACAATACGTCCGGGACGTCGAGCCCGCGATAGCTGGGCGGCCGCGTATAGCTGGGCGGCGCCAATAATCCCTCATAATGCGAGTCGCTCGACGCCGATTCATGATCACCCAGCGCGCCGGGCAGCAGCCGTACGACCGCGTCCACGACGCACAGTGCGGCCGGCTCGCCGCCCGACAGCACGAAGTCGCCGATCGAAACTTCTTCCGCGTGCAGATGTTCGGCGACACGCTGATCGACGTCCTTGTAATGCCCACACAACAGCGTCAGCTCTTGCCCCAACGAATACCTGACCGCCGAGTCGTGCGTGAACAGCTTGCCACGAGCCGACAGCAGGACGATGGGAGAGCCGTTCAGAACCTTCAGATCCTCCACGGCCTCCACCATCGGCTCTACCTTCAGGACCATCCCCGCCCCGCCGCCGTACGGCGCGTCGTCCACCGTATGGTGCTTGTCGTGCGTGTAATCGCGCAGCTGCACGACGCGGTACTCGACCAACCCCGCTGCCTGGGCGCGCCCCAAAATGCTCGAGCCAAGCGGCGCGGTGAACCAGTCCGGAAACAGCGTCACCACGGTGATACGGAGCATCGCTACTCATCCACCGCAACGAACTGGTCACGCCAGCCTTCGACGGCCGCGCGCGACGTCACCCCTTCGAACCCAAGCAACCACTCGCGGTGGTAGGAGCGGCGCCGAGTCACGACCAGCGGACCGGCCAGCACCGCACGCGCTTCGTTCAGGACGTACAGTCGCGCTTTCGGCACGAACACCGTCCCGGGATTCTCGACGAGGGGGATCACCGCCACCTCGCCCTGCTGGCCGTGCGGCTTGCGCAGCCGCCCGACTACGCGGCGGACGGGGGAGGAGCCGGAGCTGCCGATGTGCCGAATACGCCGGCCTTCTTCAGCAGCGAGCGCACCGTGTCGGTCGGCATCGCGCCCTTCGCGATCCAGGCGCGCGCCTGCTCGGCGTCCACGTCGATCACCGCTGGATTGGCCTTGGGGTTGTAATTGCCGATCGCCGCCACAAAGCGCCCATCGCGGGGCGACTTCGAGTCCGCGATCACGATGCGGAAATAGGCCTGACCCTTCCGCCCTACCCGGCGCAGCCGAATTCGAGTTGCCATTGCCCTACATCCTTTTCATGAACTTGCTCATTTTTCGCATCTGCTGGAACTGTTCCAGCAAGCGATTCACTTCCTGCACGGTTCGGCCGGATCCTTTTGCGATCCGTTGCTTCCGCGACCCGCTCAGCACGCCAGGATCGGCCCGCTCCTCGGGCGTCATCGACAGCACGATCGCCTCGGCATGCTTGAGGCGCTTGTCGTCCAGCGACACGCCCTGCAGCGCCTTGGCGTTGATCCCCGGCAACAAACCCAGCACCTGCTTGAGCGGACCCATCTGCTGCATCTGCTTCAACGCGACGAGAAAATCCTGCAGGTCCATGCCTTTCTTGGACCGGACTTTCTGCTCCAGGCGCTTCGCCGCTTCGGCATCGACGTTGGCGACGGCCTTCTCGACCAGCGCGACCACGTCGCCCTGTCCCAGGATCCGTCCCGCCATGCGGACCGGATCGAACAGCTCCAGCGCGTCGGTCTTCTCGCCTACGCCGACGTATTTGATCGGCACACCCGTCACACCGTGAATCGACAGGGCCGCACCGCCGCGGGCGTCACCATCGAGCTTCGTCAGAATCACGCCCGTGAGTCCGACGCCCTCGTGGAACCCGCGCGCGATTTTCACTGCGTCCTGCCCCGTCATCCCATCGACGACGAGCAACACTTCCTTCGGCCCGACGGCCGCCTTCAGCGCCTTCAGCTCGTCCATCATCTCGGCGTCGATCTGCAGGCGGCCGGCGGTATCGACGATCACCGTCCGGGCCCGCGCCGATTCGGCCTCGCGCAAGGCATCCTGGACCAGCGCTTGTACGGGCGCAGCATGCTGCGCCCCTACCCCGACCCCAAACACCGGCACTCCGACCTGCGCACCCAGCTGCTGGAGCTGTTCGCCCGCCGCCGGCCGATAAATGTCTGCGGCAACCAGTGCCGGCGCCTTTTGCTCGAGCTTCAGCCGCCGCGCGAGCTTGGCCGCGGTCGTGGTCTTCCCCGATCCCTGTAACCCGACGAGGAGAATGACCGTCGGACCTACGGAGGCGAATTCGAGGCCGGCCTGTGTGCCGCCGAGCAGCGTCGCAATCTCGTCATGCACCAGCTTGACGACTTGCTGGCCGGGACTGACGGCTTTGACCTGCAGCGTCCCCACGGCCCGCTCGCGGACTCGCTCGACGAACCCGCGCGTGACCTCGAAACTGACATCCGCCTCGAGCAGATGGCGGCGGATTTCGCGCAGCGCGTCGGTCACGTCGCTTTCCGAGAGCACCCCCCGACCCCTGAGCCGGTTCAGCACCCCGGTCAGCTGCTCGGAAAGGGCCGTAAACATAAGCGTAGCAAGCTAAATGGCGAGTACCCTTTCACCAAGTGGGGGTCTTATCTTGGCTCCTATGACGGGCAAGATCTCCGAGACGCAGCAGGTAATCCCCCAGTGGACCAGGCCGGACGACGCCGAGCGGGAGGCCCGCTTGAAAGCCATGAAGCGGCGGGCGACGGCGTTACTGGGGGTCGCGTTGCTCGTATTCGTCGCGGCAAGCATCTACGAGCCGCTCTACCCCTGGCTCGGCTACGTGCGGGCGACCGCCGAAGCGTCGCTCGTGGGCGGCCTGGCCGACTGGTTCGCGGTCACGGCGCTGTTCCGGCATCCGCTCGGCCTGCATCGGACAGATTCTGGGCAACTTCGTGCAGAACCACTTCCTGTCGCGTGAGGTGATCGCGGCGAACCTGCGCCGCGTGCATCCCGCCGAGCGCGCGGCCGGGTGGCTCGCCGACCGCGAGCACGCGCGCCAGATCTCCCGGCAGTTCGCCAGCAGTCTCGTGAAAACGCTCGACGGACTCCCCCCCAACGAGCTCCAGGACCTCGTGAGTCAGGTCGTGCGGAACCGCGTCCGCACGTTTCGCGTCGCGCCCGCGCTTGGCAAGACGCTCGCATTGGCTCTCGGCGACAACCGGCAGGAGGAGCTCCTGAACGCGACGGTGAAACTCGCGGCGGAAGCGGTCAGGAACAACCGCGAGCTGATCCGCGAGCGCGTCCGCGCCGAGACGCCGTGGTGGGTCCCGCCGGTCGTCGACGACAAGATCTACCAAAAGATCATCGAGGCGGTCGAGCGGCTGCTGCAGGACATGGTGAGGGACTCTGCGCATCCGCTGCGCACCGCGTTCGCCGACGCGATTGGGGACTTCATCGAGCGCTTGCAGCATTCACCCGAGGTCATCGCTCGCGCCGAGGCCTTGAAGGAAGAGTGGCTCATGGGAGCGCAGACCGACGAGCTGGCCCGGAAGTTGTGGGACGGCGTGCGTCAGGCGGTGCGCAAGTACGCCGCAAGCGCGGACGGTGGAGCCCCCCCGGATAGCGGTCCGAATCCTCTCGACAGTGGTCTCGCCGAATTCGGGGTCGCGCTGCTCTCGAACCCCACACTCCTCGCCGAGATCGACGACCTGCTGATCGACCTGACGGCGGGCGTCGTCGAAAAGTATCGGCACGAGATCGGCGACTTGATTGCTCAGACGGTGGCGAGCTGGGATCCTGCGGCGACCTCGCGGCGCTTCGAGCTGGCGGTAGGAAGAGATCTGCAGTTTGTGCGCATCAACGGGACGCTGGTCGGCGGGCTGGTCGGCCTCCTGATCTACACGATCACGCGCCTCCTCTGAGGCGTACCGTCGGGATCGCGCGCCACCCTTTCCACTCCGCTGGCGCGTCCACCAGCCGAACAACGGAACGTCCATCGAGGGTGAGCTGCTTTATTTCCGACCGTCGACCCGCCGGCCCGTTGGCCCGTCGTTTCACCCAGGCGCGTTGTAACCCGGCGGCGAACCGCGCGGCCGCGCCCGCATCATCCCACACGCTGTACCAGACGAGCGCATCACTATTGGGCCCCAGCACCTGATAGCGGTCGCCGTCCCATCCCGTCGCCAGCGTGGTCGCTTCGCCTTCATCGCCCAGCAGTTGTTGAAACAGCAGCCGCGTTTCGAACTCCCCGAGGTTGTCCTCCCACCGCACGGTATCCGCTTCGCCCGGCACGAAACTCACGTCGGTCGGCTCGTCGTGGGCCGCGTAGCGCTCGGGGTGGAGGATCTGCTCGGTCGAGCGCGGCATGGAATCCAGGACGGAGCGACCGAAGTACCTGCGCCGGAACCAGACCATAAAATCGGCTCCGCCAAGATAGGGGAAGACGAGACCCTCGCGGAGCCACAGCGGCGCGCGCGCGAACTCTTTCATCTGCGCCTGCTGTGCGGCCATCGCCGCTCGCTGCTTCCAGAACCAGCCGAGCGGGAAGGTGTCCGGTTTTTGCTCCGGCATCAGCACCGGGATCTGCGCGATCGTGGCCTGCCCCTCCAGAATTGCCTGGGCCGCCGAACGGCGATCGTTGGCGTGGCGCTGGGTGATGATCGAATCAAGGTGGACGTACTGGTCTTGCAAGGCATGCACCAGCTCGTGCGAGACGACGATCCGCAGCTGCGTCGGCCCAATGTCGGCGGGGATGTACAGGGCGTTCGAGTCCGGGTCGTAGTAGCCCGCAATTTGCTCGGTGAGGAGGTCGATCAACGTCGGCCGCAGCTCGAGCGAATCGGGAATCAGGCCGAACAGCCGCAGCGCCGACTGAGAGCCGGCGAGCTCAGCGGGTGGCAAGTCCTCGTCGAATTTGTGAATGACGTAGTCGCGAACCTGCGCCCGGCTGCGGCGCAACACCACGGGCTCACGTTTGAACGCGAGGCCGGTCGCCTGCGCGACGCGGGGCATCATGCGTTGTACCAGGTCTTTTAGATCGGCCTCGCCCTGCACCGCCTGGGCGCGCTCGCGGCACCCCCACCCCGCTCCCAGACCGAGCACCACCACGACCACGCCGCCCAACTGAATCAGCCGGCCCACTCGATCCCTTTCCCTGCCGCCATGCCGACGACGCGCGCGACTTCCTTGCCCGTCACCACCAGACCCTGGCGCTCGAGCTCGGCCCGCAGGCGGCGGTCGAGATCGATTCGCTGATCCTCTAACGTCGGGCGGCGAGGTGATGCGGCGGCGGGGGGCGGCGTTGGTTCTTGCGCCGCCGCCTCTTTCGCCGCCCTTCGCCGCCCTTCGCCGCCCCCAAGTAGGTCCTCAATCTCTTCACCGAATCTTTGCAGGACAGTCGCCAGATCGGGCATCGGCTCCTCCGGGGCCCCTCCTCCTTCTTCTTGCTCTTCCGTCAGCCCGCGGCGGATCAAGGCTTCTACCTTCTTGCGGTCGCGAATCAGCTTGTCGAGCTCCGGCGATACCTGCGCCATCGCCTGCGCGTGGGCGCACGCTTCGTCCAGCACGTCGATCGCCTTGTCCGGCCGCGCGCGGTCGGTCACGAAGCGGTCCGTGAGCACGATCGCGGCTTTGAGCGCGTCGTCAGCAATGGCGACGGCGTGATGACGCTCGAGCCGCGGCCGGCGCGCGACGAGCACTTCCCACGTCTGGATCGCATCGAGCTCCTCGATCGTGACGGGCTGGAAGCGGCGTTCGAGCGCGGGGTCGGTCTTGATCCACTTGGTGTATTCTTCGCCGGTCGTCGCGCCAATGACACGGATGTCGCCGCGGACCAGCGCGGGCTTGAGCATGTTGGCGGCGTCCATCGCCGCGCCCATCGCCGTTCCCTGCCCGATGAGGTTGTGCAGCTCGTCCACGAACAGGATGAGATTGCGATCGGCCTGGAGCGCCTGCACCAAACGCCGGATGCGGTCCTCGTACTGGCCGCGGAAGGAGGTGCCGGCCAGCATCGAGACGTGATCCAGACCGAGAATGCGGGCGTCCTTGAGCGCGGGGGGCACGTTGCCGGCCGCGATGCGTTGTGCCAGGCCTTCCACGATCGCCGTCTTCCCGACGCCGGCTTTGCCGACGAGCGCGGCGTTGTTCTTCCCCTGGCGCAGCAGGATGTCGACGACGCGGGCGATTTCGGCGTCGCGGCAGCGGACCGGCTCGAGGTCGCCGCGGCGCGCCTGCGCGGTGAGATCCATGCCGACGCGCTCGAGCACGTCGCCCGAATCGAAAAACCCTTCGAAGGGATTACCCACCGCCGTCAGTCGCCTCTGAGAAAGTGCCCGTACCAGGAAACGATCGCGGCGCCGAACACGAACGCCACCGCCGCGCCCACCGCGAGGAATACCCCGAACGGCACGAGTCGCTTCTTCTTGATAGATAATGGAACGAAGATCAGCGAGCCCAGCGCCGCGCCGGCGAACACGGTCAGCAGCACACCCTGCCACCCGACGAAGCTGCCGACCATGGCCATCATTTTGACATCGCCGCCGCCCATCGCGTCTTCTTTGAAGACCCACGTCCCCGCCATCCCGACCAGCCAGAGCAGGACGAATCCGACCGCGGCGCCGAGCAGCGCCATGAGGAACCCGTGCACGCCGCCGCCGAGCGCGACGAGCAGCCCGATGACGAGACCGCCCCAGGTGAACTCATCGGGAATGATGTAGTGGCGCGCATCGGTGATCGCGATGCCGAGCAGAATCGTGCCGAACAGCGCGGCGGCGACGGCGTGCAGCGTAGTGCCATAGGCGAGGACCGACACGCCGAACAACACACCGACGAGCGCCTCGATCAGCGGATACTGTTTCGAGATCGGATTGTGACACCACCGGCACTTGCCGCGCAGCCACAACCAGGAGAACAGGGGAATGTTGTCGCGCCAGGCGATCGGCTGTTTGCAGTTGGGGCAGGTCGAGCGCGGCCGCAGCAGCGATTGATCGCGCGGCAGCCGCAGGATACAGACGTTGAGGAAGCTCCCGAAGCAGAGGCCGAGCAGGGCCGCGCCGATGACGATGACGATGTCAGCGTCCACGCAGCACCTCGTACAGCAGGATGCCGGCCGCGACGGCCACGTTGAGCGACTCGGCGCCGCCCGCCAGCGGAATCGCGACACGCTGCGCCGCGATGGCGTTGAGCTGTGGCCGGATCCCCGCTCCCTCGTTGCCGACGATCACTGCAATGAGCTCCTTGCGTGATTCCCGTGAATCGAGTGCGCGCGCGAGCGGCACACCATCCGCCGCGGACGCCCAGAGCGTCATGTCGCGGTCCCGGGCCCAGGCAATAAAAGGTCCATCATCGAGCTGGACAACGGGATGCCGGAAGGTCGCGCCCATCGCCGCCCGCAATGCCTTCGGATTCATCGGGTCCGCGCTGCCGCGGAGCAACAGGCTCGCCGCCGCCCCGAGCGCGTGCGCCGTGCGGATCAGCGTCCCGACGTTGCCGGGATCCTGCACGCCGTCGACGACGAGCAACGGCCCGCCGGCAATATCGCTCAGCGCCCAGGTCCGCGGCTGCACGATCGCCAGAATTCCTTGCGGCGTCTCGGTACCCGCGAGGTCGCCGAACGCGCGTGCGCCGACTTCCTCGACCACCACCGCATGGCTCGCCAGCTCCGCAGTCAGCGCCTGGCCGCGGGTCGTCCGGGCCAGATCCGGGGACACCAGCGCACCCTTGAACTCGAGGCCCGCCGCCAGGGCTTCCTCGACGAGCCGCACGCCTTCCACGACGGCGAGGCCGCGGCGGCCTCGCGCCTTGCGGCGTTGAAGATCGCGCACGGTAGACTGCAGATTACTGCGGATGTGCCCTCTCGTGCTGGTCACGTGTGCCCCAAAGATGACTTGGGCCCATTCATGAGGATAGCCCTGACCGTCGCCGGATCCGATTCTGGAGGCGCCGCTGGTATTCAAGCGGACCTCAAGACGTTCCATCAGTTCGGCGTCTTCGGAACGAGCGCGATCACGGCGGTCACGGCGCAAAACACGCTCGGCGTGTCCGCCTGGCAGGCGCTGCCCGCCGCGCTCGTGGCGCAACAGATCGATGCGCTGGCCGAGGACCTGCGGCCCACCGCGATCAAGAGCGGCATGCTGGGCTCCAGAGAAATCGTGGAAACGGTTGCGGAACGCATCGGTCATCATCGTCTGACGACCTACGTGCTCGACCCCGTGATGGTGGCAACGTCGGGCGACCGCCTGCTGGATCGTGATGCCGAGCAGCTGATCGCACGGCGGCTCGCGCCCCTCGCGCTACTCGTGACGCCGAATCTGAACGAAGCGGAGATCCTGGTCGGAATCGAGGTGCGGACACCGGATCAGATGGAGGAGGCGGGCCGCGCGCTCGTCGGCATGGGTGCGCGCGCCGCACTGGTAAAGGGCGGGCATCTCGCGAGCGCGCCGACGCTCGTGGACGTGCTGGTGCTCGAAGGCTCGGTGCGCCGGTTCACGCACGAGCGGATCGACACGACGTCGACGCACGGGACCGGCTGCACGCTGTCGGCCGCGATCACCGCGGGTCTCGCACTCGGCCGGCCGCTCGAGGTGGCCGTGGCCGACGGGCTCGACTTCGTCCATCGCGCGATCGCCGCCGCGCCCGGTCTCGGGCAAGGGCATGGACCGCTCAACCATTTTGTGCCGGCGCCGCCGAGGCCGCCCCAAGAGGGGTTGTAGAAACCGATCAGAAATGATGTAGGGGCGCAGCATGCTGCGCCCCTACCAAAACCATGTCGCTGCCCTACCCGACGATCACGGATTCCACCAATACGTCGCCTTGATCATGAAGATGTTCTCCGCCGGCGCCCGGAACATCCGACCCACGGACGAACCAAACCGGAAGTCGCCCACATCTTCGAAATCCGACCGGCTCTGCGTCCACACGAAGTACAGCGTCGACCCCGGCATGTATTCCCAGCGGAGCACGGCATTGCCGCGCAGCGATTTGAAGTTGAAATCGGGCTTGCCGAAAGAGAACGGCTGCGCCGGCCCTGCGCCGTCGGGATCGACGTCGTAGGACTTGGTCGAATCGACGTAGCTGATGGTCGAGCCGTTGTCCACGCCGTAGCGCGTGAACGCGGCGCTCCGCGGCCGCGCCAACTCGCGGTAGGAACCGTAGCTCCCCGCGGAGATCAGCGGCTGGGCATACAACTGCAGCGAGAGGATGGGACTATACGTCCAGTTCAGTCGAATCCCGGCCGACAGCTCGGTCTGATTGAGGACGCCGAAGACGTAGTGGGTGTTGTAGGTGTTCGGCGCGCCGCCCGTCGTGTCGTCGATCGCGGCGACGTACTGCAGCGGATTGTTCTGCTTGTAGAGGTTCGGTCCCACGCTGAACAGCACGTTCGGCGCAGGACGATACTGCACGTTGAGGTAGGTCGACCACTCCACGTCCTGCGACGAGCGGAAGTAGGTGAACGCGCCGCCGCTCAACGTCAGCGATTTCCGGCTGTCCGAGCCCAGGTCGAGCCCGAATTGATATGCCGGCGGGAGCAGGATCAGCGGCCCGCCGCGGGTGCGGCGATTGTCGACCGTCCAGGGATTGTAGGCGACGTTCCAGTTGATCCAGTAATAGTTGTTGAACTGCACGTACCCGAAGTTGAACGCGCCCGACCAGTTGATGTTGCCGTCCCAGTCGTAGTTGCGGAACACCGCGCCGCCGGTTTCCGCATACCGGAAATGCTTGCCGGGTTTGCTCCAGGTCCGCCCGCCACCCAGATGCATGTTGATCAGCCCCGTGCGCGACATGAAACCCAGATCGTTCACGTCGAATCCGGGTGAGATGATGCCGAACGCCGAGTTCACGAAGGTGTTCCCCCGCTGCTTCGCGAGCGTGAAGCGCGCTGCCGTGCCGCTGAGCGACGTGGCGTTGGAATCGACACGCAGACTCGGCGCGTCGGGCCGCTGGAAATAGTGCACGGAGTTCCGCTGCACCGACGTGATACGCGCCGCCGAGCCGGCGATGCGCGAGCCCGCGACCCAGGCCGTTGTCACCCACGTCTTGGCCGAATCGAGAAAGACCCAGCCGTCCGTCCCCACGGTCATGGAATTGCTGTTCCGGACGTCGCGCAGCGTAGAATCGTCGAACGACCGGCCCGCGACCGTCGAAATGAAGCCGAGCCCCTGGCGGCCCTTGTTGAACTCCTTCTGGGCGCGGTAGACGCCGTAGGCCGCGAGCGGCTCCATCTCCTGACCCCAGCGCGCGCCGAGACTGTCCTGCAGCGTGGCGCGCTCCCGGGCCGTCACGGCAGTCAGGCCGCCGACGTTCCAGCTGCCCGCGAGTTTACCGGTCAACTTCAGCGCGCCCAGGATGTGGGCGCCGTCGGGCCCATCCACATAGCCCCGGTCGGGAGCACCCGGCACGGAGAGCGAGCGCCCGATCCGCCGGCTGTAGAAGAAGTTCGGTCCCGACCAGTTGAAGCCCCAGAAGTTGCTCTGGCCGCCGGACCCGAACCCGAACGTGGACGAGCCTTCGACGAAGAACGGCCGCTTCTCGTTGAAGAAGGTCTCGCGGTCGCTCAGGTTCACGACGGCGGGATCGACCTCGACTTGCCCGAAGTCCGGGTTGACGGTGGCGTTGAGCGTGAGATTCGAGCCGAGGCCGATCCGGGCGTCGGCACCGAACCCCGGCTCCATTTTCGAGCCGTCATTGAAGGGATTGCCGGCCGGCTGCCGCGTGAATGCGGCGCGGCTCGTCGCGTAGGGCAGAATCTCGAGTCTGCGCGGCGGCTCGATCTGTTCGATCCCGACGAGATCCGGGAACCGCGACACGAAGCCCCGGCCGTCCCGCGGCGTGTAGGCGATGTAGTCGAACTCGTTCTTGCGCGCGATGTCGCGGCGGAAATTGATGCCCCACACGTACTGGCTCTGTCTGACGAACCGGAGCTGCGAGTAGGGGATGCGCATCTCCGCGGTCCAGCCCTGAGCGTCGCGCGTCACCTTTCCTTCCCACACCCCATCCCAGGTGTCGTCGTCCCAGTCGTCGTTAAAAAGGGTGCCGTCGTACAGCGTGCCGGCGGCATTGATGCCGAAGTAGTAACCGCTGCGTTTGTCGTGATACGAATCGATGAATACCTGGAAGCGATCGGAATTCGTGCCTTCATCGCGACGCGCCAACCGGGCCACGATCGAGTCGGGATGCGCATCGTACAGGCGCGCGCCGATGTACAGTGCTGCGTCGTCGTATGTGATGTAGACGACCGTGCTCTCGGTGGGCACCGCCCCCTGCGTAGGATCGCGTTGCGTAAAAGCCGTGACCCGTTCCGCTGTCTGCCATAGCGCTTCATTGAGATTGCCGTCGATACTGACCCCCTGGCCGCCATTGAGACGCACGGCGCGGAGTTGCTGCGGCGCGGGAGGAGCCGGCGGAGGTGAATCCACGGGAACCGCGGTGGGAGGGGGCTGAGTACCCACTAGAGCCAGGAGCAACTGGAGCGTGGTCGTCATAGGCGTCCGGGAGCTGAGGTGAAGGGTGAACCCCGGTCGCGAACGCTGACGGCGAGCGCGCGGCGGTTATCGCTTCATATGACAGATTGGGACGGAAAAGGGTTGCAAATCGAACGTCAGGAACGGATCAGCAGGTAGGGGCGCAGCCTATCGATTAGTCGAGGTCTATCCGACGCAGAATGCCCTTCAGCACAACAGCGAGTTGACGGGCGACCTGCTCGCTTACCGCGAGCACCTCTGTGTGCGACAGGGCCTCTCCCGTGATCCCGGCCCCTGGATTCGTGATAATGGAAAACCCCAGGCAACGGATGCCCCGAGACCGGGCCACCAGCACCTCCGGAACTGTCGACATCCCAACGGCATCGGCGCCGAGGCGTTCGAGCATCCGCACTTCGGAGGGCGTCTCATACGACGGCCCCAGCAGGGCCGCGTACACGCCCTCTTCCATCCGTACCGCGGCTTCCCTGGCAACCGTGCGGGCGAGCGCACGCAGCGCCGCGTCGTACGGCTCGTGCATGATGGGAAAACGCTGCTCGCCCGGCTCGGCCTGACCAATCAACGGATTGCGCCACATGAGATTGATGTGGTCGGCGATCAACATCAGGGTCCCGCCTGGAAACGTTCGCCGCACGCCTCCAGCGGCGTTCGTCACGATCAGGATCTCCACCCCAAGCTCTGCAAAGACTCGCGCCGGCAGGCCGGCCACCGCGGCGGGATGCCCCTCATACAGATGAAAGCGTCCCGCTTGCACGATGACGGGGACGCCCTCCAGTGTGCCGGCAACGAGCAGGCCTTTGTGACCGGCGACGCCGGGTTCGGGGAATCCGGGGATCTTGTTGTAGGGAATTCGAATCGGATTGGTGACTTCGTCGGCGAGAAATCCCAGCCCTGAGCCTAGGACAATCGCGACGCGCGGTTTCAACGTGCCGAGGCGTTGAGCGACCGCCTCGGTGGCCTTCATCATAAGAGGATGCCTGCGAGCGTGGCCGAGAGGAAGTTCGCGAGCGTACCGGCGATCATGGCCCGGAAGCCGAGGCGCGCCAGGTCGTGCTTGCGATCGGGTGCCAGGGCGCCGATGCCGCCGATCTGAATCCCGATCGAGCTGAGATTCGCAAAACCACACAACGCGAAGGTGGCGATCGTGAACGAGACCGGGTCGAGGCTGCCTTTCATCGGGCCGAGATGCGCGAAGGCCACGAACTCATTGACCACCATCCGCTCACCAAGCAGCGAACCTACCGTGCCGCTGTCGTGCCACGGCACGCCCATCACCCACGCGATCGGCCGGAATATCCACCCGAGGACCGTTTGCAACGTTTCGGGAAACCACGGCACGAGTCCATGAATCCAGCCGAACAGGCCATTCACCAGTGCGATGAGCGCGATGAACGAGATGAGCATCGCGATCACGTTCAGCATGAGGTGCAGCCCTTCGCCCGTCCCCCGTGACGCCGCGTCGAGCACGTTCACATCGGTGCGGGGTATGTCGACTTTCACCCCGCCTAAAGTTTCGGGGACCTCAGTCTCCGGCTCCAGGATCTTGGCCATCATGATCGTCCCCGGCGCCGTCATGATGACGGCCGTCAGGAGATGGCGCGCTTCGATGCCGAACGCGATGTACGCCGCCATGATCGAGCCGGACACGTGCGCCATCCCGGCCGTCATGACGGTCATCAGCTCGGAGCGGGTCATGCGCGGCAGAAACGGCCGGATCGTGAGCGGGGCTTCGGTCTGGCCCATGAAGATCGACGCCGCGACGTTGAGACTCTCCGCGCCGCTCGCGCCCATGATCTTGTTCATCGCGATCGCGAACGCCTTTACCACAATCTGCATGATGCCGAGGTAGTACATGATCGCGAACAGCGCGGAGACGAAGATGATCGCGGGCATGATCTGGAACGCGAATACGACGCCGATGCTCGAGTGCTGTTTCCCGATCTCGCCGAATACGAACTCCGAGCCCGCGTAGGAGAAGCCGAGGATCTTTGTTACGGTCGCGCCGAGCCAACTGAAGATCTTCTGGCCAACCGGGACTCGCAGCACGAAGATCGCGAAGACCAACTGCAAACCGACGCCCCACGCGACGACGCGCCGGCTGATCGCGCGACGATTGCGCGATAAGGCGACGCCGATGCCGAGGATCAAAATGATGCCGAAGATTCCGGTGAGCCGGGAGCCCAGGGAGCGCGGCTCGGGTACGACCACCTGAGCCTTGGCGGTGTCCTGCGCGGCCGTCTGCACCGTCGCGCCGCTCAGCGTGTTGAACACAAAGCGTGGCAGCGTGAACACCACCAGCGCGCACCCCAAGGTGACCAGGAACGCGAAGAGAACGCGTCTCGCGGACATCAGAGAGCCCCCAATTCACTTTGGACACGGGACACGAGCGCCACCTTTTCGTACTCCGGCAGAAACGCACTCTCGCAGGCGTTCAACACCACGCGCTGCAGCTCGTCCGGCGAGAGACCGAGCACGGCGTGCGCCAGGAAATACTCGTCGGTCAAGGTGATGCCGTCCGTCAACGGCCCATCGGTGTTCAGCGTGACGACGACGCCCTGCTGGAGATAGCGCTTGAAGGGGTGTTCCGCCACCGAGGCGACGACGTGTGTGTGCACGTTGCTCGTGAGACACATTTCCAACGGAATACGGCGTTGAACGACTTCGTCGAGCAACTTCGTGTCTTCCAAGAGACGTGTACCGTGACCGATGCGTTGCGCTCCACACTCGTGCAGCGCCTGATCGATCGAGTGCGGCCCGTCGCCTTCGCCCGCATGACAGGTGCAGGCCATGCCGTGGGCCGCGGCGTATTCGAACGCCGCGCGGTGATCGCGCGCCGGAAACCCGCGCTCCGCGCCGGCCAGATCGAACGCCGTCACGCCGGCGGAGTGGTACTCCGCCGCCACCCGCGCCAGCTCGAGCGATTCCTCGGGCGGCTTGGTGCGCATCGCGCAGACGATGAGCCCGACTCGGGTGCCTGTCTCGGCCGCGGCGCGCCGGATCCCGGCGAGCGGCGCCTCGATGGCTTGTGCGAGCGTGAGCGCGGGGCGATGCAGCAGCGGTGAGTAGCGCACTTCCACGTAGCGGACATTCTCCGCCGCCTTGTCGAGCACGAATTCGTACGCGACCCGCTCCAGGGCCTCGGCCGTCTGCAGCACCGAGAGCGTGATTTCGTACTTCTGGAGGTACTCCTCGAGATTCTTGGCGTCGCGGACCAACATGGCCTTGGCGAGCGTGTCCGGCGTGTCCGCCGGCAGGCGGATGCCCTGCGCTCGCGCCAGCTCCAGCATGGTCGCCGGCCGCAGCGCGCCGTCGAGATGCACGTGGAGCTCGGCCTTGGGCCAGCGCCGCAGCGCGTCTTTGGTGAAACGCGGCTTGGTGCCCTGCCGCGCGGAGACGACCACGCGATAGACGGAGCCCGCCTCACCGACGGCGTCGCCGGCATCGATCGGGCGCCCCGCCGCGTCGGTGACATAGGCGGCGCCGTCGAGCAGCTGCGCAAGGCTGTCGTCGGCCTGTGCGACGGCGTCGCGCACGCGCGCGCCGCGGGGTACGTCGACTGCTCTGTCGTTGATGAAAACCCGCATCAGTGGTCGGTCCGATGGAAGCGCACATCCTCCGGCGCCTCCACGGGAGCGCGCAGCACACCCAGATAACGAGTCAGCGCGTCGACGTCGGCGACGTCGAGATCTTCTTTCGGCGAGCCGCTGAGCATCCGGAACCCGGAGCCACCCGTGGCCATGAATTCACTGACGACGAGCGTGTAGCTTCGGCCTTTGTCGAGGTCCTTGGCGTTTACCCGGACGCTGCTGATGCGTTTCCCGGGCTCCTTGCGGCCGTCGTACCACACTTCCACCCCTGCCACGTGACAGTCCGGCAGATGATCCCGTCCCGCGACGCACTGCTCCAACGCCTCCTGCAGCACCTCACCTTTGACGGTGAGGCGCTGCAAGCGGTCTTGAAACGGTTGCACCAGATAGACCTGGCCGAATGTTATTGCGCCCTCGGGAAGATCGGCGCGAATGCCGCCGTTATTCATGATCGCCACGTCGGCACGGCCGGCGGCGCGCTGCGCGTCCGCGATGAGCCGCCCCAGACCGTATTCGTCACCTTCCCGCTTCAGCGGGATCTTGAGCCGCGCGACGACCCGCTCGGTGATGTTGCGAACCGCCTGTTGCTGGCGACCGAGGGCCTCGGCCATGGGAACGTCGGCCCTGACCTGGTCCGCGTACGGCGTGACGAGCTGGACCCGCACTTCCCGCCGGCCGGCGACCCGCACGAAGTCCACGACGCCGATCGAGCGGCCACTCGACTGCGCCTCCACGATCGGGATGCCGTGGACCACCGTGTTCACACGCATGTGCGTGTGACCCGCGACGATCAAATCGACAGACCCGGAATCGAGCTGGCGTGCGACGTCCAGAATTTCGCCATGGCAGGTGGCGGGGTTCCCGGCGCCAGTGGAGTCGCAAATCGCGCCGGCATGCGCCACAACGATGACATAGTCGGCTGCCGCGCGGGCTTCCGGCAGGTAGCGCTTGATCGCTTGAGCGCCGTCCCCGAAGGCGAGACCCTGGATGTTGCGCGCTGCGGTGCTCGTCGGCGTCTCGGTGGTCGTTACGCCGATCACTGCGATCTTGATGCCGTTCTTCGTGACGAGCTTCCACGGCGTCGCCCAATCGGGCCGCCCGGTGCCCATTGTGATGTTGGCGGACAGGAAGGGATAATGCGCCTCGCTCATGCGGGCGCGCAGCGTGTCGACCGACCAGTCGAATTCGTGATTGCCGATCGCGGCGGCGTCCATGCCGAGGTTGTTGAGTGCGTCGACAGTGCCGCGCCCGAAGGTCGCATTCGACAGCGCGGTGCCTTGCATCTCGTCGCCGGCGTCGAGCCGCACCGACGTGCAGCCGCAGCCGCGCGCGAGGCTGTCGAGCCACGGCTTCATCGCGGCCACGCCGCCGACCGGCCGTCCCTGCGACCAGTCCCAGACTCTGGGCTCGAGCTGCCCGTGCAGATCGCTCGTCGTCAGCACGCGGAGCAGCGTGCTGTCCTTCACTGTGATAGTCGCGGCAGCCTGCTGCGGCGCGAACGCCGCGCGCGCAGCCGCGCGCGCCGGATCGGGAATGATCGCCCAGCTCGGCCGTAGATACGCCGTCGCCTGAATCGTGCGGACACGGCGGATTTCGTCGACGAGCAGCTCGCGAATATCCTCACCCTTGTCGTACACGACGCGCGCGGCGGCGAGCATCGTGTACCCACCGCCGCCCGCCTGGCGATAGCTGTTCAGCGCCAGGGTGAAACTGTCGGTGGGCTGGACGATCTTGCCGTTGAAGGCGAGACCGCGAATGCGCAGCCCCGCAGGCCGGGAGAGGTCGATGTTGTAGACCACTCCGCTCACGACGTCGTAGTTGTAGCCCGCGACGCTGTCGTTGAGGATCGGCTGCCCGGGCTGGTAGGTGCGGAAGTAGCGGGCCGAGTGCTCGAGGTACTCGCGCAGCTGCTGCCCCGAGATCTTGACCGCGCGGAGCGTGTTTTCGTACGGATAGATCCCGACGACGTCGCGCTGCTTGATGTCGCCCTCGGGCAGTCCCGGCTGGATGTCAAAGGCGGCCGTCGCGGACAATTGCGCGCCCGCGCGGCGGCGCTGCACCTCATTGATGAAGTCGAGCAGCGGCGTATCCTGCGCGCGCGCATAGCGCGCATCAAAGCCGGGGGTCGCGGTCCCCACCGGCGTGCTGGCCCAGAGCCGGGCTGTCTCGTGCGCGGCGCTGAGGCGCTGCGTGAAGCGTGGCGACTCGGCGACGTTCGCCAGCGGGATGAGCTCGCTCCGGACCGCTGTGACGCGGTAGCGTCGCGTCGTCGAGTCCCGCATCAAAGAGACGTGCACCACGGCGATGCTCTGCACCCAGTTCTTCGGCTGCACGAAATGCACGCCGTTGATCACGGTGTCGCGGATCTCACGGTGGGTGTGCCCCACGATCACGACGTCCGGCTTGGGCGTCACGGCGGCGAGCGCAGCGGCATCGTTTTCCGGGCCGACGCCCGTGGTGTCATAGGTCGACTCACCGAACCCGCTGTGAATCAGGACGATCTTGATGTCGGCACCGAGGCGTTCGAGTCCCGCCAGCGCCGCCGGCGCTGCCTCCGCGATTCTCCTGACCCGCGCCCGGCCCGCGAGCTGCGCCCGATCCCACAGCATCACGCCGGGTGTGGTGAAGCCCGTGATCCCCACCTTCACGGCGCCGCGCGGCAGCAGCACCGTCGGCGGAAAGAATGCCCGGCCTGAATCATCGACGATGTTGCCGGACACATACCGATACGTCGCTTCCGTCGCGACCCGCCGCAGGAAATCCACGCCGAAGTCGAAATCGTGATTGCCGGGCGTGGCAACGTCGTACTGCACCGCGTTCATCGCATTGACGATGGGCTGCGGCTGCCGTTTGTCGTAGCGGCCGAAGAACGTCGCGAACGGATTTCCCTGGAGCAGGTCACCCGCATCGACGACAACGAGGTTGCCGGGATAGCGGGCGCGCAGCGTTTCGAGCGCCGTCGCGGCGCGCGACAGCCCGCCGGGCGTCGCGGCATCACGGACATAGTCCCACCCGAATACCCGGCCGTGGACGTCGGTCGTCGCGACGATGACGATGTGGGCGGTATCGGGGGGGCTTTGGAGCGCCAGGAGTAGCGAGCAGAGGAGCCGCATAGTGCGACGTAACTTGGCGGCTCCCTTGCCGCTTCTCAACCCATCAGCAACAGTTGTGTTTCAAGCATTCGAAACGCTACCTTCCCGCCTGTTCATGGGGACCGACACCGGAGCGGTGTACCGCATCCTCGTCGTCGACGATGAGCCCGACATCACGGCGCTCGTCGCCTATCATCTCGCGAAGGAAGGCTATCGCGTCACGACCGCCGGCACGGGTTCGGACGCGCTGCGCTCGGCCAGCGAAGAGCGGCCGGATCTGATCGTCCTCGATCTGATGCTCCCGGGACACTCCGGGTTCGAAGTGCTGGCGGAGCTGCGGCGCCGGGACGAGACGCGCGACGTCGGCGTGTTGCTCCTGACGGCCCGCAAGGATGAGCCCGATCGCATCAAGGGACTCTCGCTCGGCGCTGACGATTATCTCGCCAAGCCGTTTTCCCCCAAAGAGCTCGTCCTGCGGGTGGGCGCGATCCTGCGCCGGCTCGCGGCGCCGCCCGTCGCCGCCGGCGGCCGACTCGTCGGCGGCCCCATTGTCCTCGACCGCTCCGCGCATCGTGTGACGGCCGATGGCAAGGAGGTCGAGCTGACTGCCACCGAATTCAAGCTGCTCGAGCGCTTGATTGAACGGCGTGACCGCGTGCAGTCGCGCTCGCAACTGCTCGAATCGGTGTGGCAGGCCCAGCCCGATATCCAGACCCGCACCGTCGATATGCACGTCCAGCGCCTGCGCACCAAGCTCGGCGCTGCAGGCGACTGGATCGAGACGGTGCGTGCCGTCGGCTATCGGTTCCGGGAGCCCGCCGCCACGCCGAAGCGTCCCGCCCCCGTCACGTCTCCCCGGCGGCGCCGCACGTGAAACTGGTCACGCGGCTGTTCGCGAGCATCGGGTTGCTCGTGGCTGCCGCGGTCGCGGGTTCGATCATCGCCGCCGACGTACTCCTACGCCGGCACCTCGAGCGCGACATCGCCGCGGAGCTGGAGCGCGAAGCGCGCCTCGTCGCAGCGTTGACGCCGGCCGATTCGACGCGCTGGCCCGAGTTCGCGGCGCTCGCCGGTGCACGGCTGGGCCGCCGCGTCACGCTCATCGATCCCGAAGGTCACGTCCGCGGTGACACCGAGTTCGACCGGCCGTCGCTCGCCAGGCTGGAGAATCACCGCAGTCGCCCTGAAGTGCTCGCGGTGCTCGACTCCGCCAAGAGCGTCGGGATGAATGAGCGGCTGAGTGCGTCGACCAACGAACGCCAGATGTACGTGGCGATCCGGGACGGTCCCCCTGGGGGGGGCCTCGCCGTGGTGCGCGTGTCGACGACGCTCGCCGCCGTCGATACGCAGGTCCACGCCGTCCAGCGGGCGGTCGCGATCGCCGGCCTGGCCATGCTGCTCGCCGCCTGGATCGTCGCGTGGTTGCTCGCGCGTGTGCTGGCCAGCCCCCTCGTCCGCATCGGGGAGGCGGCTCGCGACATCGCCGCCGGCCGGCCCGCAGAATTCCCGGACGTGCACGTGCCCGAGTTGGCACATCAGGTCGACGCGCTGCGCGCGATGCATCACGAGCTCGAGCGCCGGTTCGAGGACCTCCGGCGTGAGCGCGAGGAATCAGGCACGTTGCTCGAGGCGCTCTCCGATGGCGTCATGGCGGCCGACAAGCGCGGGACCGTCATTTCGACGAACTCGGCTGCCCGCCGCCTGCTGGGATATGGCGACACGGAGCCGCTCCCGCCGCTCGGGGAGCTCTTTCATGATCGCGCCCATCGCGCCCTGATGCGGGAAGTCCTGACCGGCGCCGTAGTCGAAGGACGCGAGCTCGATCTCGGCGAGCGGACCGTCGTCGTCTCGGCGCGGCCACTCGAAGACGGCGGCACGCTGCTGGTGTTGAGTGACGTAACCGACGTGCGGCGACTCGAGACGATCCGGCGTGACTTCGTCGCGAACGTGTCGCACGAACTGAAGACGCCGCTCACCGCCATCGCCGGCTACGCTGAGACGCTTGCCGCCGAGTCGTCCGACGAGCAGGCCACCGGCTTCGCACAGACGATCGTCGAGAACGCCCGCCGCATGCAGCGCCTGGTCGACGACCTGCTGGACCTCTCGCGAATCGAGTCCGGGGGGTGGCAGCCGGAACCGCGAATGGTCAACGTCGAGGGCGCCGCGCGCGAAGCGTGGATCCCATTCGCCGAGCGCGCCGCGAGCCGGGGCGTCGCATTCGAAACCGCCACGAACTCCTCGTCCCTCAACAGCGATCCCGAAGCGCTGCGGCAGATCTTCACCAACCTGTACGACAATGCGCTGCGGCACACGCCCCGAGGCGGCAAGATCCGCGTCGTCGCACAGTCCGCCGGCCCTGACACGGTCGTGCGGGTCAGCGACACCGGCTCGGGCATCCCGGCGGAGCACCTGCCGCGCATTTTCGAGCGATTCTATCGCGTCGACCCCGGCCGCTCGCGCCAGGAGGGCGGGACCGGGCTCGGCCTGGCGATCGTGAAGCATCTGGTGGAGGCCCATGGCGGGCGCGTGGAGGCCGAAAGCGAGCTAGGTCGAGGCACCGCAATCCTTTTGCACTTCCCACCTTAGGGCTCGTTACACAGCCGTAACGTTGACGTCACAGGGTGTTGACTGACCGTAGTGATCGTTGGCTCGTGCGTATTGCGCTTGTTTCAGACACCTACACGCCGCAGGTCAACGGCGTCACGACGGTGGTGGTCCGCATCGCGACTGTGCTCCGCGAATTCGGCCACCACGTCGCCGTGGTCGCACCCCGCTATCCCGGTCACGTGTCGACCGATCAGGCCGAGCTGCGTATTCCCTCAGCCGCGTTTCCGCCCTACCCGGCGATTCGGCTGTCGCTGCCGCAATTCGGCGCCGTCGCGCGATTCCTGGATGCGTTCAAGCCGGATGTCGTACACGTCGCCACCGAGGGTCCGCTCGGCCTGACCGGGCGGCGCTATGCGGTGCGGCGTGGCATCCCCCTGGTCACTTCCTATCACACGAATTTCCCGCAGTACGCGCGACACTACGGGGCTGGGCTCGTCGAGCCGCTAGTCTGGAAATGGCTGCGCTGGTTCCATCGGCCTGCGGTGCTGACCCAGACGCCCGGTGAGGCGGTGGCGGACGAGCTGCAGCGTCGTGGCATCGGACGTCCCGTCGTGTGGGGGCGCGGCGTCGACACCGTCCATTTCCATCCCGCGCGTCGCAGCACAGGCTGGCGGCGTTGGCTGGCCGGTGGCGACGATACCGCCATCGTCCTCCACGTCGGGCGGCTCGCGCCCGAGAAAAACATCGACGTCCTCGCCGCCGCGTGGATCGCCGCGCGCGAGCGAGTGGGCCAACGTGCCACGTTCGTGCTCGCGGGCGAAGGTCCCGAGACGCGCCGGCTGCTGGCGCACCTGCCCTGGGTTCGGCAGCTTGGCTTTCTCGATCGCGCTAAGCTCGCGGATGTCTATGCGAGCGCCGACATCTGCGTCCTCCCTTCGAAAACCGAGACGTGCGGCCTCGTGGCGCTCGAAGCCATGGCGTCAGGCCTCGCCGTGGTTGCCGCCGACGCGGGGGGATTCCGCGAGAGTATCACGAACGGGCAGAGCGGCATCCTCGTGGCCCCCGAGGACACGACGGGGTTCGCCGCCGAGATTCTTTCGCTCGTGATCGCGCCGCAGCGTCGCGCCGACATCGCAAAGGCGGCGCGGGCAGCGGCGCTCGCGCGCGACGTCGCCCCGGAGAACCTCGAGCTGCTGCAGCAGTACACGACCGCCGCCGGCCTGTCGGAAGCCGGCGCGACCCCATGCGCCGCGTAGTCCTCGTCCTCGCCGATGGCCTGCGGCCCGACGCGATCACGCCGACCGACATGCCGTCGCTCGATGCCCTGTCGCGGACCTACACGACCGCGCTGCGCGCCAGGACGATCCGCCCCAGCCGCACGGTGGCCGCGCTCGCGTCGCTCGCGACCGGCGTCGCGCCGAAGACGCATGGCCTGATCGAGCCGGGGCTGGGATTCCTCACCCGGCTTCCGACGCTCCGCCCGCTCGCTCGCGAGCTGACCCGCGGCGGGGTGTCGAGCCAGGTCGTGGCGAGCGAGCTGCTCCCCGCCGAGCGTGCGGTGCTGTGGGCACTCACCAAGGCGGCCGGACTCGGTAAGTACCGGTCGGCCGGCCTCCGGGCGCGCGAGGTTGCCCGCGCGGCTCGAGGCCTCGCGCTGACGCAATCGACCGGCCTTGTCTTCGTGTATTTGAACGACTGCGATCAGGCGGGACACGCGCACGGCTGGATGTCCACACAGTACCGCGCCGCGGCCGTCGAAGTCGACGCGGCCATCGGCGTGTTGGCGGAGCTGAGCGAGCATTCGCTGCTGATCGTGATGGCCGACCACGGCGGGGGCGGTGTGAGCACGCACGACCACGCCGAGCCCCATCCCGTCAATGACCACATTCCCCTGATTCTTGCGGGACCCGACGTCACGCGGCGGCATCAGCTCACGCGTCAGGTCTCGTTGCTCGATATCCCGCCGACCCTGCTGTGGTGGTTTGGGCTGGACATTCCCGGCTGCTACGAAGGCCGCGTACTGAGCCAGGCGTTCACGCGCACCGTGCAACCGCTCGAGGCTACCGTCTGATGCGTTGGCTCACCCATCTCGGCGGCGCGCGCGTGACGATTGGGATCGGGCTGCTGCTCGTCGCCGCCGGCGAGCAGCTGCTCGGGTTCGCGGCGCTGTTTGCGCTGACGACCTCGCACCTCGCGGTGCAGGTCTTGAAGCGCGCCGTGGCCCGGGCCCGTCCGTGCGACGCGAATGGACAGCTCCTGGCCCTGATCGATCTGCCGGATCCGTACTCGTTTCCCTCAGGTCACGCTGCAGCCGCGAGCGCCATGGGCGGAACGATTGCGCTGGCGCATCCGCTGCTCGCCCCGGTGCTCCTGCCGCTGGCGGCGCTCATCGCCGTGTCGCGCGTCCGGCTGCAGGTGCATCACGTGGGTGACGTCATCGCGGGAATGGTGCTCGGCCTGGCGGGCGCGGTCGGCGCGGCCGCCCTCATCCTGCGGTGACCGTCCGCTGTACCCGGCAGCGGAGTGCACGGCCGACTGTCCGGGTACCAGGTAGCGGAGGCCGGTCTGGCTCCGCTATCTGCGTCTTAATTCCTCTCGTTACAAAATTGTGACATTGCCGACTCATCGTGGTGATGCCAACCGCCCAGGTTTGCAACCGTCGGAGCAGTCCACCAATCAACCTGAGTCTTGGGGAGTGACCGTGCACGCAAGACTGACGTATCCGTTCGTGGCCGCGGCCATGCTGGGCGGGCTCGCCGTCCGCGCCGCAGCTCAGCAGCCTGCCGCGCAGGCGCCACAAGTCACCGTTAGCGGCGTTTCGTATCTGCAGTACGTCTACCAACTCAAAGACACGGCGAACCACAACAACAACTTCGACGTCACCCGTGCTTACTTAAACGTCCTCGGACGTTTCTCGGGTGGCGTCAGCACACGCATCACGGCCGACATCCAGCGCGTAGGTGGCGGCGACAACTCACTGCGCTATCGGCTCAAGTACGCGTTTGTGGCGTATACGCCTCAGGGCAGCTCGCTCACCTACAAGGTTGGTCAGATCCACACGCCCTTCATCGATTGGGAAGAGGCACTGTGGGACTACCGCATGCAGGGACAGATGTCGCTGGAGCGGGGCGGCTACCTCTCGTCCTCTGATTTCGGTCTCGGCGTGGACGGCAATTGGAACGCCGATCGCGTCAACATGCAGGTCGGTATCTACAACGGAGAGAGCTACAGCGGCGGGACGGGCGACAAGCGCAAAGACCTCATGGGTCGCGTGTCCGTGCGCGTCAAGCCGCCCGATGACGCCAGCCGAGTCGGTGGCCTCCGTGTCACCGCCTATGGGCAGTACGGTAAGCCGACCAGCGGCGGACAGCGAAGCCGGCTGCTCGGCATGGTGTCGTACCGGACGAAGCAGATCACGTTGGCGGGCGAATACGCAGTGACGAAGGACAGCACCACGGGACCCGTGCCGGCCCCCGTCGCCCATTCCTCCGGCTCAGTCGCCAGCCTCTTCGGTGTGTACCACTTCACTAACTCGAAGGCGGCGGTTCTCGCCCGCGTCGACTTGACCGATCCCAATACCAACGTTGGCAACAACCGGCAGACCCGGTTCATCGCGGGGGCGTCGTACCAGCTCTCGCCGAACCTGCGGCTGCTCGCGGACGTCGACATGCTCTCCTACCAGGGCGGCACGCCGACCCCGTTACTCGAGGCGACACGCTCGCAAGCCTACTTCCAGGCGCAGTTCACGTTCTAACGGCATCCACGGAGAAAACCCATCATGAAGTCCACACGCTTTCTCGCTCTCGCCGCGCTGCTCGGCGCCGCTGTTCCGGCCGCCGCGCAGGTCCAGCTCAACGGCGCGGGGGCGACGTTCCCGAACATCATCTATCAGGACTGGATGCTGACGTACAACCAGACGCATCCCGACGTGAAGCTGAACTATCAGTCGATCGGGTCTGGTGGCGGCATTCGGCAGTTCTCCGATGGAACCGTGGACTTCGGTGCCACGGACGCGCCGATGATCGATTCCGCGATCGCGGCGATCCAGGGCAACGTGTTGCACATCCCGACCGTGATGGGTGCGGTCGTGATCATCTACAACCTGCAAGGCGTCACGCAGGTGGTGAAGCTCACGCCCGATGTCCTCGCCGACATTTTCCTCGGCAAAGTCACGAAGTGGAATGATGCGCGCCTCGCGAGCATCAACCCCGGCGTGACGCTGCCCGCGGCCGACATCATCGTCGTGCACCGCGCTGAGGGCTCGGGCACCTCGTATGCCTTCACGGACTACCTGTCGAAGGTCAGCCCCGAGTGGCAGCAGAAGGTCGGCAAGGGCCCGTCGGTAAATTGGCCCGTCGGTCTCGGCGGACGCGGCAGTGAAGGCGTTTCGTCGACGGTGAGCCAGACGCCGGGCGCGATCGGCTACGTCGAGCTGGCGTACGCGACGAGCAACAAGATCCAGTTCGCGACGGTGCGCAACAGCTCGGGCAACTGGATCACGCCGACCCTCGAGGCCGTTACGGCCGCTGCGGCCGGCGCGATGAAGGACATGGGCCCGAACACGGACTTCCGAGTCTCCATCACGAACTCCTCGGGCGCCAAGGCGTATCCGATCTCGACCTTCACCTGGTTGTTGTTGCATAAGTCCTACAGCGACACGGCGAAGGCACGGGCTTTGGTCCAGTTCGTTTGGTGGGCCGAGGGCGAAGGCCAAGGCAAAGCGCCGCAGCTGGGGTACGCGCCGCTCCCCAAGGAGCTGCATCCCTGGATCGAGGCGCGGCTCCGGAGCATTACGGCCGGCGGCCGGCCGGTCCTGAAGGCCGCAGAATAGCTCGCTGACATAAGGGGGCACCTCCCGGCGTGTAGTTGGGGCGCCGGGGGGTGTTTTTCCTTCCTGGTGACAATTCCGTTACACCGTTGTGACGGACTTCGGGGAAGGCACCGGTAGCTTCCCCCGCGCGATGACCAGCCTCCCCATCGAAGGCGTCCCCCCCCGCTCGAGCATTGAGACTCGTTGGCAGTCCCTTCTTGGCAAGGATAAGAGCGACCGCACCTATCGCCGCATCCTGACCGGCTTCGCGCTGGCGCTGCCGCTCCTGTTTCTCGGGATCCTGGTGGTGCTGTTTGTCAGCGCCCTGCCGGCGCTGCGCCGATTCGGCCCCTCATTTCTCTGGACCTCGACCTGGGATCCGGTGGCCGAGATCTACGGGGCCGCCCCGATGATCGTCGGGACGCTGCTCTCCTCGTTGGTGGCGATCCTGATCGCGGTGCCGCTCGCGCTCGGCGTGGCCATTTTTCTCACGGAGTTCGCGCCACGCAGGCTGCGCCAGCCCGTCGCGTTTCTGGTCGAGCTGCTCGCCGCAATTCCTAGCGTGGTGTACGGCCTGTGGGGCGTCTTCGTCCTCATTCCGTTCCTGCGGACCGCGGTCGTTCCGCCGCTGAAGGCGGTGCTGGGATGGACGCCCTTCCTCCAGGGCGTCTTCTACGGCAACTCCCTGCTGGCCGGCGGCGTCATCCTCGCGATCATGATCGTTCCGTACATCGCCGCCGTCTCCCGCGAGGTGCTGCTCGCGGTGCCCGGCAGTCAGCGCGAGGCCGCGCTCGCGATGGGTGCGACGCGCTGGGAAGCGGTGCGGTCGGCGGTGCTGCCGTACGGACGCGCCGGGCTCATCGGGGCCGTCATTCTCGGCCTGGGCCGCGCCCTGGGCGAGACGATGGCCGTGACGATGCTGATCGGCAACCGGCACGACATCGGGATCTCGCTGCTGCAACCCGCCTACACCATGGCGGCGGCCATCGCCAACGAATTCAGTGAAGCGACGACGAACATGTACCACTCCGCGCTGTTCGAAGTCGGGCTCGTGCTGTTCGTCGTGACGGTCGTGGTGAACGCCATTGCGCGCGTCCTCATCTGGCGGGTCGCGCGCGGCACCGCCGTCGGCAGCAGGGCGCTGTGACCAACCGATCGTTTCGCCGCCATCTCATGAGTCGTCTGATGACGGGGCTCGTCATGGCCCTCTCCTTCATTGCCGTACTCGCGCTCGTGCTCATCCTCGGCAACCTCATGCTAAAGGGCGCGTCGTCGATCGACTGGGCCTTCTTCACGAGGAGTCCCGTACCGGCGGGACAGACAGGAGGCGGCGTCGCGAACGCGATCGTCGGCACCGGCATCGTCGTCGGCCTCGCCGCGCTGATCGGCGTCCCGATCGGCGTTGGCGCCGGGATGTATCTCGCCGAGTACGGGTCGGGAAAGCTCGGGTTCATCGTGCGGTTCATTGCCGATGTCCTCAACGGCACGCCGTCGATCGTCATCGGCATCGTGGCCTGGACCTTCATCGTGCGACCCACCCACCGCTTCTCCGCCCTCGCGGGGAGTGTGGCGCTCGCCATCCTGATGATTCCGATGCTGGCGCGGACGACCGAGGAGATGGTGCGCCTGGTGCCCCACTCGCTGCGGGAAGCGGCGCTTGCGCTAGGGCTTCCCCGCTGGCGGACGTCGCTCAAAGTCGTCGCGCGCACCGCGCTCAGCGGGATCGTGACGGGATGTCTCGTCGGCATCGCGCGCGTCGCGGGTGAGACCGCGCCGCTCCTCTTCACCGCGCTGGGCAACCTGAACTTCACACTGTCGGTGACCCAGCCGATGCAGACGTTGTCGCTGCAAATCTACGTGTACGCGACCGGCCCCTTCGAGGAGTGGCATCGCCTGGCCTGGGCCTCCGCGCTCGTGCTCATGGGGCTCGTGCTCATCATCTCCCTCTCCGCCCGCTGGGTGACCCGGCAACGCTATGGTAGCGTCAGCTAACACCCGGCTCCGGCTCGAAGCATCGCATCTCACCGCGATGTTCGGACAACACCGCGCGGTGCGCGACGTGTCGCTGTTGTTCCCCGCACACACCGTCACGGCGATCATCGGCCCGTCAGGGTGCGGCAAGAGCACCATGCTCCGCTGCCTGAACCGCATGCACGAGTTGACCGCCGGGGCGAGCGTCCAGGGCGAGGTGTTGCTCGATGACGTCAACATTTACGGTGACGACGTCAGTCCGATCGAGCTGCGGCGCCGGGTCGGCATGGTGTTCCAACGACCCACGCCGTTTCCCACAATGTCGATCTACGACAATGTCGCAGCGGGACTGCGGGTCAATGGACGCCGGTCCCGCGCGGAGGTCGACGACGCGGTCGCGCGGGCGCTGCAGCAGGCCGCGCTGTGGGAGGAAGTGAAGGATCGCTTGCACGCGAGCGCGCTCGCGCTCTCCGGGGGCCAGCAGCAGCGCCTCTGTATTGCGCGCGCCGTCGCACCCCAGCCCGAGATTCTGCTGCTGGATGAGCCCACCGCCTCGCTCGATCCGGCAGGCACCCAGCGCATCGAGGAGCTGTGTCATGCGCTGAAGCGGCTCTACACGATCGTGATCGTGACCCACAACATGCAGCAGGCCGCTCGCGTGTCCGACTACACGGCGTTCATGTATCTGGGCAGCCTGATCGAGGTGGGACGCACGGACGAAATCTTCACCAAACCGAAGGTCGAGCAGACTGAGGCCTACATCACTGGAAGGTTTGGATGAGCACTACGACGGCGGATCGACGGTTTGGCGGTTCGGCGGATGGAAAGACGGCTATCGAGCCGCCCAACCGCTCAACCGCCAAACCACCCGTACTCGAGTCCCGCGCTTACAGCTTCTGGTACGGCCCCAAGCAGGCGCTGTTCGACGTCGGCTGCGCGATTCCGAAGCACGCCATCACCGCGCTCATCGGTCCGTCCGGCTGCGGCAAGACGACGTTCCTGCGCTCGATCAACCGCATGCATGATCTCACGCCGGGAGCGCGGCACAGCGGCGACATCCTGCTCGACGGCGGGTCGATCTTTGCGCCCGGCACGGACGTCGTCGCGCTGCGCCAGCGCGTCGGGATGGTGTTTCAGCGGCCCAACCCCTTCCCGAAGCCGGTCTACGACAACGTCGCCTACGGGCCGCGCCTGAATGCGCTCGCGTCGGCGCGCGAGCTGCCGGACCGCGTGGAACGGGCGCTCCGTCAGGCCGCGCTGTGGGACGAAGTGCAGGACCGGTTGCGCGAGCCCGGCACCGCGCTGTCCGGCGGTCAGCAGCAACGCCTGTGCATCGCGCGGGCGCTGGCGAACGAGCCCGAGGTGCTGCTGATGGACGAGCCCTGCTCCGCGCTCGATCCGATCGCGACGCAACGGATCGAGGAGCTGCTCGTGGAGCTGAAGCAGACCTATACCATCGTGATCGTGACGCATAACATGCAGCAGGCCGCGCGGGTGTCGGACTACACGGGATTCTTCTACGTGGGACACCTGGTGGAATTCGGAACAACACAGCAGGTCTTTACGCGTCCAACGGATGAACGGACTGAGGCCTACATCACAGGAAGGTTCGGATGAACGCGCAAGCGACGAGCCATCGCCATTTCCACGACGAGCTGTCGGAACTCAAGGTCGCGCTGCTCAACATGTCGGGCGAGGCCCAGGCAGCGCTCGGCGCGGCCGTCGAGGCCGTGCTGCAGCGGGACGGCGCCAAGGCCAGTGAGGTCATTCTGGGCGACAAGGACGTCGATCAGCTCGAGCTCGACGTCGAGGAAACGGTGATCCGGCTCCTGGCAACCCAGCAGCCGATGGCCCGCGACCTCCGCTTTCTGACGGCGGCGATGAAGATCTCCAACGACCTCGAGCGCGTGGGCGATCACGCGGTCAACATCGCCCAATCGGCGGAGCGCCTGCTCGCCAGCCGGCCCATCGTGCCGGAGCCCGAGCTCCTCGAAATGGCGCGCCAGGCACGCACGATGCTCGCGGACGCGCTCGACGCGTTCGTGCGCGGCGACGCGCAGGCGGGCCGCGCGATCTGCCGGCGAGACGACAGCGTCGACGCGTTGCACGCATCGATGTTCCGAATCCTCCTCACGCACATGATGGAGGATCCGCACATCATCGGGACCGCGATGGAGCTGTTCCTCGTGAGCCGAAACCTCGAGCGGGTCGCGGACCTCGCCACCAACATCGCCGAAGACGTGGTCTTCCTGGTCGAGGGCAAGTCGATCAAGCACCACTCCGAAGAACGGCCGGACGGCCCCCCCCGCACGGCCTGACGGCCGTGCCGACCATTCTGTTTTTGTGTGTGAAGAATTCCGCGCGCAGTCAGATGGCGGAGGGATTGGCGCGATCGCTCGCGCCCCCAGGGTATCGCTTCCTGAGCGCAGGGTCCGATCCAGGAACCGTCAATCCGCTCGCCATTCAGGCACTCGCCGAGCAACAAATCGACATCTCGACGCAGCGCGCCAAGGGTCTGGCGAGCGTCCCGTTCGAGGCTATCGATACGATCGTGACGCTCTGCGCCGAGGAGGTCTGTCCGGTGGTGCCAGGTCAGGTCAGTCGGTTGCATTGGCCGCTCCCCGATCCGAAGGATCTGCCGAGCTTCCGCACTGTCCGGGACGAGCTGCGCCGGCGGCTACCAGCGCTGTGGGGGCATGGGGCGCCGTTGTAACACGTCCTCCGAGGCGAACAGCTTTACCAGCACGAGTCCGGCGATGAATCCGCCCATATGGGCAAAGAACGCGACGCCCCCCTTGTCGATTTCGCGCAGGCTCCCGAGCCCGCTGAGCAGTTGGAGGGCGATCCAGTAGCCAAGCATCACCCACGCCGGCAGCGCGACCGTCGTGATGTAGATCGGCAGCACGATGAGGGTGTGGACGCGCACCTTCGGGTACAGCAACAGGTACGCGCCGAGTACACCGCTGATGGCGCCCGATGCGCCGACCATGGGCACGACCGAATGCGGGCTGACGAGCGTCTGGGTTGCGGCCGCCGCAATGCCACACAGCAAGTAGAAGATCAGAAACTTGCCGTGCCCTGTTGCGTCTTCGATGTTATTCCCGAAGACCCACAGGAACAGCATGTTACCGATCAGGTGGAACCAGCCGCCATGCATGAACATCGAGGTGATCACGGTCCAGTACTTCGGCACCGCGTCGACCATGCAGATCATGCCCGGCGCGAGTGCCACACCGCTGCCCGGCTTCGCGGTCTGAAGGATTTCGCCGGGGATTAAGCCCAGGTCGCAGACTGAGCGGGCCAAGGGCTCCTGCGCCCCCGCCCCCTGCACAAGAATGAAGGCGAGCACGTTGGCGATGATGAGGGCGACAGTGATCACTGCGGGTCGCTCGGTGGGGTTCTCATCCTTGTACGGAAACATGAGGCAAAATCTAGGCGGTTAAGCGGTTGGTCGGTTAGGCGGTTACAATTCGTCCACGCGGCTCGCCAAACCGCCGAACCGCCCAACCGCCTGCCTTTTTGGCATTTTAGTTGGGCACGATGCTTGCCTTCTGCGACCCGCAGCATCTGGCCCGCATCAAATCCCTATCAGGAGCTGAAAGGTTATGGCTGAGAAGATCATCGGTATTGACCTCGGGACGACCAACTCCGTCGTGGCGGTCATGGAAGGTGGCGATCCCGTCGTCATCCCCAACGCCGAAGGCGGGCGCACAACGCCGTCGGTCGTCGCCTTTACGAAGGACGGTGAGCGACTCGTTGGGCAGGTGGCCAAGCGTCAAGCGGTGACCAACCCGCAGAACACGATCTTCTCCATCAAACGGTTCATGGGACGGCGCATCGAGGAGGTCGGTGAAGAGATCAAGCGCGTCCCCTACAAGACTGTCCGCGGGCAAAACGGCCTGGCGGCGGTAGAGATCAGCGGCAAGCAATACACGCCGCCAGAAATCTCGGCGATGATCCTGCAAAAGATGCGGCAGACGGCGGAAGACTACCTCGGCCACAAGGTCGAGAAGGCGGTCATCACCGTTCCCGCGTACTTCAACGACTCGCAGCGGCAAGCGACGAAGGACGCCGGCAAGATCGCCGGGCTCGACGTGGTCCGGATCATCAACGAGCCGACGGCATCCGCGCTGGCCTACGGTCTCGACAAGAAGAAGGAAGAGAAGGTCGCGGTCTACGACCTCGGCGGCGGCACCTACGACATCTCGATTCTCGAGCTCGCCGAAGGCGTGTTCGAGGTCAAGAGCACGAACGGCGACACCCACCTGGGTGGCGACGATTTCGACGCGCGAGTCATCGAATGGTTGGTGGGGGAGTTCAAGCGGGACCAGGGGATCGACCTCTCCAAGGATCCGATGGCGCTGCAGCGGCTGAAGGAGGCCGCCGAGAAGGCGAAGATGGAGCTGTCGACGGTGATGCAGACGGAGATCAACCTGCCGTTCATCACGGCGGATCAGTCCGGTCCCAAGCACCTGAACCTGTCGCTCACGCGTGCAAAGCTGGAACAACTGGTCGACGATCTGGTGAAGCGGTCCATCCCGCCGATGCAGCAGGCGTTGACCGACGCCGGGCTGAAGCCGGGCGAGATCGACGAGGTCATCCTCGTCGGTGGCCAAACCCGGATGCCGAAGGTCCAGGAGATAGTGAAGAGCTTCTTCGGTAAGGAGCCGCATAAGGGCGTGAATCCCGACGAGGTCGTCGCGATCGGCGCGGCGATTCAGGGCGGCGTCCTCGCCGGCGAGGTCAAGGACGTGCTGCTGCTGGACGTCACCCCCCTGTCGCTCGGCATCGAGACGCTGGGTGGCGTGACGACGGTGCTCATTCCGCGCAACACCACGATTCCGACGAAGAAGTCGGAGGTGTTCTCGACGGCGGAGGACAACCAGACCACGGTCGAGATCCACGTGTTGCAAGGTGAGCGCCAGATGGCGCAGGACAACCGCACCATCGGCAAGTTCCAGCTCACCGGCATTCCACCCGCTCCGCGCGGCATCCCGCAGGTGGAGGTCGGGTTCGACATCGACGCCAACGGCATTCTGCACGTGGCGGCGAAGGACAAGGCGACGGGCAAGGAGCAGAAGATCAAGATCGAAGCGTCCTCCGGGCTCGGCGACAAGGACATCGACAAGATGGTGAAGGACGCCGAGGCGCACGCGCAGGAGGACAAGAAGCGGCGCGATGTGATCGAGCAGCGTAACCGCCTCGACAACATGGTGTATCAGGTGACCAAGGAGTCGAAGGATTGGGTCGAAAAGCTCGAGCCCGGCCTCAAGACTCGGCTTGATACCGCCATTCAGTCCGCGCAGCAGGCGCTCCGCAGCGGAAATGCTGACGAGATCAGCAAAGCACTCGAGGAGCTGCAACAGGCATATTCAGCGGCAGGGGCCTCGCTGTACGCGGCGCGGGGAGCGGCAGGAGCGGACGCCGGCGCGGGGCCCGCGGCGGGTGGTGATGGACAACCCGCCGGTGAAGGCGCGAAAAAGGACGAGAAGGTCGTGGATGCAGACTACGAAATCATGGACGACGACAAATCGAAGAAGTCTTAAAAGGGGGCGCTGATGTCGGGGAAGACGCGGGACTGGTTGAAATTCGGCTCGCTGGTGGCAATGGCGTTTGCGCTTGGCCTGGCCTTCGCATCGGCGTTTCGTTTGCCGACACGCGGCGAGGCAGCGGTCCGCACGGTGCTGCAGGACACGAGCCGCCCGCTGCCGCAGGCCAAGGCGGCGGTGGATCTCGGTGATGCATTCGCGTCAGTGGCCGAGCATGTGAAGCCGGCCGTGGTATTCATCAAGTCGGAACGGCGCGAGCGCGTGTCGAACCGCCGCCTGCCGCCCGCGTTCGACGATTTCTTCCAGGCCCCGCGCCGCCCCCAAGTCGAACAAGGCTCAGGGTCCGGCTTCATCGTCTCGCAGGACGGCTACATCCTCACCAACAACCACGTGGTGCAGGGCGCCGACCGCGTGACGGTCCGGCTGTACGACAATCGCGAATTCACCGCCACGACGGTTGGGACGGACCCCACCACGGACGTCGCCGTGATCAAGATCGTGGCGACTGGACTGCCGACCGTGCATCTCGGCGACGCCGATTCGACGAAGATCGGGAACTGGGTGCTGGCAATCGGCAACCCACTGGGCGAAGCGTTTACCTTCACCGTGACGGCTGGAATCGTGAGCGCCAAAGGAAGGCTGCTCGCGGGGCTGAACTCCAGCCGTTACGCGATTCAAGACTTCATTCAGACCGACGCCGCGATCAATCCCGGAAATTCGGGCGGACCGCTGGTCAACGTGCGTGGCGAGGTCATCGGCATCAATTCGGCCATCGCCAGTGAGACCGGATTCTACGCCGGCTACGGGTTTGCCATCCCGATCAACCTCGCCCGCACCGTGATGACGCAGCTGATCGCGACCGGACACGTCGAGCGCGCGATCATCGGCGTCCAGATCCGGGCGATCACCCCGGAAGACGCAGAAGATGTCAAGCTGCAGGTCATCCGCGGCGTGGTGGTCAACGAGTTCACACCGCCGGATAACTCGCCCGCCAAGCGGGCAGGGATTCAAGAGGGTGACGTGATTACCGCCGTGGACGGGCAGGAAATCGAGTCGGTGGCGCAGCTGCAGCAGCGGGTCGGTTTCAAAAAGCCCGGTGAAATCGTCCAAGTCAGTGTCGTTCGCAAGGGCGGTGTCCGGAAGACGATCCCGGTGCGGCTGGCCGCTGCGCCGTCGAGCCAGCCTCAGGAAGTCAGCAGCAACGACGACGGCGGCAGCGCGCATGACTCGGCGCCCATGGACAATACGCTGGGGATTTCGGTCGAGCCGCTCTCGCAGGAGAATGTCCGCGATTCGGATCTGCGGCAGGTCATGCGGTCAGGCGGCGGCTTGATCGTCTCGCAGGTGTCGCCCGACGGCCCGGCGTATCAGCGGCTGCAGGACGCGAGCCAGGGCAATCCGGACATCCTCTTGAAGGTCAACGGGACGCAGACGGGGTCACGCGCGGAGCTGCGCCAGGCATTGGCAGGCGTGAAGCGCGGCGACATCGTGACGCTCACGGTGCTGTCCGGCACGCAGGATGGCTGGCAGCAGCGCGTCATCCGGCTGCGCGCGAACTGATATCTGGCGACTAGGGGTTCGGGGTTGGGGGCTCGGGACAACCGAGTCCCTAGCCCCGAGTCCCTAGCGCCGAGTCCCTAGCCCCTAATCCCGCGTCAGTCAGCATCACCACCGCGGTCGCCGCCAGCCAGATGACGAACAGCGCCTGACCGTAGTACATGAGCGGCGAATATTCGCTGAACACTATGGCCACGGCGCCATCCACGGCCGCCACAATCCACGCTGCCCACGCGAGCCACTTCGGCCAGATGCCGCCGTTCCGAACCGCCCAGCCGAACATGTAGGCCACCAGTCCCAGCATGAACGTCGCGAGCCGCTCGGCCGCCAGCCCCATGGGGTGGAGCATGTCGTAGATGAAAACGGCGTGGGTGCCGGTGAGCCCGGTGTCCGACGCGGTGTACGCGTGGGCGAGCTGCCAGCCGGCCCCCACCATGAACAGAATGTTGATCGACCACACGGAGAAGGCGAACGCGCCCATCCGCACCGCGGCGCGACCCGGCGTCGCCCCCGGCGTGTCGTTGTGGCGTAACGCGACCCCGATCACGCCGGCGTACATGAACGCGAGCCCGAAGAGCAGCGACCAATGAATCATCCGCCAGCCGCTCGTGTTCGCGATGGTGGCGAGCTGCGCGGCGCCGTCGCCCGAGAGCAGCGGATGCATCACGCCTGCGATTCCGAAGAGCAGCGTGCCGATCAGCAGGCACAGTCCGTAGAACAACGGGCGGCGTGTGACGACCATGGCCCCAATCTAGCACCCCCTCGGGCCGGCGATATATTGAGCGCCCATGGACCTGAATCGCATTCTGCGCGAAGGCTTCATCGCCGGGTGCATCGGCGCGGCCGTGGTCGCCGCGTGGTTTCTCGTCGTCGATTCGATCAACGGACAGCCGCTCTTCACGCCCGCCATGCTCGGCAGCGCGGTGTTCTGGGGTGCCCACGACCCCAGCGCGGTCGTGATCGAGCCGGCACGCATCTTTGGCTACACCATGATTCACGTGAGCGCATTCGTCGTGGTCGGCTGTATCGCGGCGGCGCTCGCGGCGGAAGTGGAATTCGCTCCCTCCACGCTGTTTCTCGTCATCGTCGGATTTTGCTTCTTCGAGGTCGGCTTCTATATCCTGGTCGCGCTCCTGGCCAAGCCGTTGCTGGGCTATCTGGCCTGGTGGAGCGTCGCGATCGGCAATGGCCTGGCGGCGCTTGGCATGGGCTACTTTTTGTGGCGGGAGCACCCGAAAATCGGCGAAGAGCTGCGCCGGCACCCCCTAGGCGAGACCGAAGACGGGGAATGATCGTGCCGGCGAATGATCAATGTCCAATGATGATTGATCATTGATCATTGATTATTGGACATTCGCGCGCCGTAAGCTTCCTCCGGAACCCTTCTCTCCGCATCGGCGCGCGCATCCCAAACGGAGTATCGGAACCAGATGACCGTCATCACGATCCACAACATCAGTCCGCCTAACACCCACATCAACAGTCCGCCGATTTGCTGATCCCGGAGTGGGGATAACCCGCCCACTCGCGGTGCTGCGGCATAAAACGGATAGAGAACCGAGTCCGAGAGCGAAATCAGCGCCCCGGTGATCGACATCGGGATGCCGAGCAGGAACAGGTAGAGCATCTGCAACAGGTGCGGGATGCGCGGCAGCTCCGGCACGGGCGAGAGCACCGGCCACCACATGAGCACGGCCGTCGTGAGAAAAACAAGATGCTGGAGGATGTGGAGGTTGTGATGACGGAGCGCAGCCTCGTAGAGACTGGGCATGTGCCAGATCACGATCGGGCCTGAGAAGAGCAGCGCCGCGGCGAGGGGCCGAGTCACGAACCGGCCCAGCGCCATGACCCACCGCGGCCGCAGCAAGGGCCGGATGACGTGCGCCGGCGTCCCGTACAGCAGCAGCGGCGGAAAGACCAGCGTCAGGAGCAGGTGCTGCCCCATGTGCGCGCTGAACAGATAGGTATCGGAGAGATTGTGGAGCGGCCCGTTCAGCGCGACGAAGAGCACCAAGAGTGCCCCCGCAAAGCTTGCAATGCGCCGGCGTGGCGACGTGAGACCGCCTAAAAAGACGTAGAGCCCGCCCAGAAGGACGAGCCCGACCGCGACGCTCGGATGGATGTTCCAGCGATTCCAGGGCGGAATATCCAATGTCCAATGATCAATGATCATTGATCATTGGACATTGATCATTGGACATTGATCATTGGACATTCTTTAACTCCGTAGCCGCACCGCTCCATAAAAGATGAACAGCAGGCTGATCGCCACCGCGAGCGCCAGGATCAGCGGGCCGCCGAACAGGAATGTGAAGAAGCGATTGTCGAACTTGAGGTGCATGTAGAACATCACCACCAGCGCGAACTTCACCGCCGACAACACGAGCAACACGGGGACGAGCACGCCCTGGAACGCCGGCACATAGAACACGCCCACCTCGATCAGCGTGATCATCACGAGGATCGCGGCAACCCGGAGATAGGTGCCCGTCGTAGCGTGTGCCTGCTCGCTCATTCCACCCTTCCCTTTCGCCTCATTGAATCAGGTAGACGACCGTGAAGATCACGATCCACACGACGTCCACGAAATGCCAGTACAGTCCTGTGATCTCGACGGTGAGCGCGTTGGCGGGCCCAAGCTTCCCGCGCAGGGCCTGGATCCATAAGGTCAGCAGCCAGATCACACCGATGGTGACGTGCGCGCCGTGCGTTCCCGTCAACACGTAGAACGTCGAGCCGAACAGGTTCGTGGTCAGGCCGAGCCCTTCATGCACAAAGTGGCTGAACTCCCAGAATTGCCCGCCCAGAAAGACGAGGCCCAGAAGCGCCGTGATCAGCAGCCAGAGCTTGCCCTGTTTCATGTCGCCGCGCTGGACCGCCGCGAGCGCGAGCACCATCGCGAGACTCGACATGAGCAGGTCGAATGTGCTGAACGACGTGAATGGGATGTTCAGAATCTCGTGCGGGTACGGGCCCGTGAGGCTCCGCCCCTTGTAGACGAGATAGGTCGAGATCAGCGACCCGAACAGCAGGCACTCCGAGCCGATGAAGGCCCAGAACGCCATTTTCCGGTTATCAATCCCCATGAAGGTGGCGTGCCCGTGTGCGACAGCGACGGCGTGGGTGTCCGTGTTGTATGCCATTTACATCTCGAAGGGCTCGTAGGCCCAGCGATAGATCCCGACGATCACGACGGCCGCCCCGGCGAGGACGATGGGGATCAGGTGTGACAGCGCGCCGATCGCCATGACCGGCAGCCCGAACGCCGTGATCATCGGCCACCACGAGCCTCCGGGCACGTGGATCGGCACCGGCGGCCGCTCGGGCAGCGGCGCCATCGGCGCGTGGCGTTCCGTTTGCCACAGCGGCATGCGGCTCTCGACGGTCGGGATCACGGTGAAATTGTAGACCGGCGGCGGCGAGGGAGTCGCCCACTCGAGGGTCGCGCCTCCCCAGGGGTTGTTCGGCGCGTCAACGGGCCGCCACCGCGTCCGGAGCAGATTCCACAAGAAGACGAGGGTCGCGATCCCGATGATAAACGCGCCGATGGTCGAGATCTGGTTGAATCGGGCGACCCCCAAATCGGCGGAGTAGGTGTAGATGCGGCGGGGCATGCCGAGGAGGCCGGACAGATGCATCGGGAAGAACGCCAGGTTCATCCCGATCATCGTGAGCCAGAAGTGCACCTTGCCCAGCGGCTCGGAGAGGAATCGGCCCGTCATCTTGGGCCACCAATAGTAGATCCCTGCGAACAGCCCGAGGATCGTCCCGCCGAACAACACATAGTGGATGTGGGCGACCACGTAGTAGGTATCGGTTTGCTGCAGATCCGACGGGGCCGACGCGTGCGTCACGCCCGAGAGCCCGCCAATGATGAACATGGCAATGAAGCCGACCGCGAACAGCAACGATGTGGTGAAGCGGATCTGCCCACCCCAGAGCGTGCCGATCCAGTTGAAGATCTTCACCCCCGTGGGGATGGCGATGAGCATGGTCGTGCCCGCGAACACCGAATCGGCGATCGGACCCAGCCCCGTCGAGAACATGTGGTGGCTCCACACACTCCATCCCAGGAACGCGATCACGACGCCCGAATAGACGACGACGGTGTAGCCGAACAGCGGCTTCTTGGAGAATGTCGGCAGCACCTCCGACACGATGCCCATGGCCGGCAGAATCAGGATGTAGACCTCGGGATGGCCGAACATCCAGAACAGGTGCTGCCACAGAATCGGATCGCCGCCGCCCGACGGCAGGAAGAAATGCGTCCCGAAGAACCGGTCGAACATGAGCAACACGAGCGCGACCGTGATGACCGGAAACGCCGTAATCACGAGGAACTGGGTGACCAGCGTCATCCAGGTGAAGACCGGCAGGCGCAGCATCCGCAGGCCGGGCGCCCGCATGTTGAGGATCGTGACGATGAAGTTGAAGCCCGCGGCAAGCGACGCGATACCGAGGATCTGCAGTCCGAGGAGCCAGAAATCGACGTTGGGTCCCGGTGAAAACTGCCGCGACGTGAGGTTCGCGTATCCGAACCAGCCGGCGTCGGGTGCAACGGACAACCGGTCGGCCCCGAACAAGGGCCCCGCGATGAAGCTCGCGTTCAGGAACAGGCCGCCGAGCAGAAAGACCCAGTAGCTGAACGCATTCAGCCGGGGAAACGCGACGTCGCGCGCGCCGATCTGCAGCGGGATGATGAAATTGAAAAACGCGGCCGAGAGCGGCATCAGCGCGAGAAACACCATCGTGGTGCCGTGCATCGTGAACAGCTGGTTGAACGTCTCGGCGCTCACGCCGAGGCCACCGTCCGGCCGTATCAGCTGCGCGCGGATGACGAGCGCCTCGAGGCCGCCGATCAGGAAAAAGCCGAACGCCGTCCAAAAGTAGAGGAGGCCGATCCGCTTGTGGTCGGTGGTGGTCAGCCAGCTCTTCATTTCAGGCTCTGAAGGTAGGCGACCACGGCATCGAGATCCTGAGGCGACAGATTCTGCGGGGGCATCAGCGCCCCCGGCTTGAGCGACGGCGCGTTCATGATCCAGCGGTGCAGCGTCTCGGTCGTATTCGGGAACAGCGCGCCGGCAATCGTCGCGCGGCCGCCCACATGGCTCAGATCTGGCCCCACCTTACCCTGCGCGATCCCGGTAATGGTGTGGCAGCCGATACAGGCGCTGCGCCTGAACACCTGCTGCCCCGCTTCGGCCGGCGATCCTTTGGCGGGCGTAGCTGGGCCGGCGCGCTGCCGGTCCACCCAGCCCTGGAACGCCGAGTCGGTCTGCACGAACACCCGAAGCCGCATGTTGGCATGCGATGCGCCGCAGAACTCGGCGCATTGGCCCCAGTACTCACCCGCCGAGTCGGCGCGGAACGCGATGCGGTTGGTGCGTCCCTGAATGAGATCCCGTTTGCCGCCCAGCCGCGGCACCCAGAAGCTGTGGATCACGTCGGCCGACGTCATCTCGACCTGTATCGGCGTCCGCACCGGGATGTGCAGCTCGTTGTAGGCGCTGATGTTCAGCGTCGGGTAGCGGTATTCCCACCACCACTGGTGGCCGATGACCTCGACGCGCAACGCACCATCCGGTGCCTGACCCGCCGTGGCGAAGATCTCGCGCATCGTGGGGACGGCGATGAAGACGAGGATGAGTGCCGGCGCCAGCGTCCAGCCGATCTCGAGCGCGGTGTGGCCGTGCACCGGCTTGGGCGCCGGACGCCCCGGGCGCGCGCGGAACCGGGCGATCGCGACCAGCAGCAGGGTCTCGACGACGACGAAGACGCCGACCGCCCACCAGAAGATGTTCTTGTAGAGACCGTCGAGATCGGTGCTGAAATCCGATCGCGGAGCGAACACCGATTGTGGGAACGGTCCGCTGCACGCGGTGAGAAGCAGGAGGAGCAGGGCGAAAACTAACGGCACGGCGTCAAAGTAGACGGAGGCCCGCAACACGTCAACGCGACTAGTTCGGCGGCGGAGCGCCCGGTAACCCCGGCATCGCTTGCGGCGTCTCGATGATGGATGACTTGGCGCCCGTTCCCTGAGCCCCCAGCTCCATCGCCCCGCCATCTTTCAAAACCGATTTCACCATCGCGAATTGCAGATCCGGCTGCAGCCAGACCTCGGACACCATCCCCGACGCCGGGCTGCGCAAGTGCAGCGCGCGGAACTGGCCTCCAGGAACTGTGACCTGCTCCCACCCGACCACTTCCATCGCCTGACACTGGCGCGCGAGATCTGCGGCCATGTTCATCCCGGGAGAAGAGTTCACCATCTGGATCATCTGCGGCGGCAGCTTCATCGCGGGCTGCTGCCCGCTCTTCATCACGATGCTCCGCACGTTCCCCGTCCCCAGATCCGCCACCAACATCTGCATGATCGTTTTGTCGTTGGGGCGCGCGGGATCGGCGATGGTCACTTCGTACCAGTAATACATCTTCCCGTCTTGCGGCTCCTGACCCACGACGGCCATCCGCATCGTGGTGCCGTTCGATCGGCCACCAGTCCAGGTGTAGGTCGCCCAGCTTCCCACCGCGGGTGTGCGGTGGAGCTGAGCGCAGATCCGCCCCTGATCCGTTGCGGCCTGGCCCGTGGCGGGACGGACGAGGCCAGCCACGCCAAGGGTGAGCGCGAGGGCGACCGAACCGACGCGTGGATGACTCATGAGCAGGCTCCTGAAGGCTTGAAGGGACGACAGTCGGACCCGGGAAAGATACATTTCTCGGGAGTTCGCGACCGTGGCGGAATTGGCAGACGCGCCAGCCTTAGGAGCTGGTGGGGCAACCCGTGGGGGTTCGAGTCCCTCCGGTCGCACCTTGCCGCCTAGCGGCGGCAGGTGATGAAGGTTGGTGGAGGACGTTGACCATCCTCCACTTCCTCCTCGGGTTAGATTTATCCCCTACATGCCAGACATTCTGGTCAAGAAAACGCGCGCGGAGCCCGGCGAAGCATCCCTCGAGGTGAGTATTCCTCCGGAGAACGTGCGGGCGGCCGAAGAGCGCGCGACCAAGGTCTACCAGCAGCGCGCCCGCCTGCCGGGCTTCCGTCAGGGCAAGGCGCCGGCTGCGGTGGTACGCAAGAAATTCGCCGACGACATCCGGCAGGAGACGCTGCGCGAGCTCGTGCAGGAGAGCTGGCGCGTCGCGCAGAAGCAGGAAGAGCTGAAACCGATCGCCGACCCGCACATTCACAACCTGAAGTGGGAAGACGGGTCGCCGGTCACCTTCGAGTTCCATGTCGAGCTGAAGCCCGAGCTCAAGCTCGAACGGGTCGGCAATTTCCGGCTCACGCGGAAGGTCGCGGCGGTCACGGCCGCGCAGGTCGACGCGCAGCTCAACACCATGCGCGAGCAGCGTGCACCGTGGACGCCGGTCGCGGGTGAGAAACCGAAGCCCAAGGACCTCGTGGACGTCATGATCGCGACGCGCGAGAACGGCGAAATCAAAGATCCTCAGCCCTATCAGTTCGTGCTCGGCGAGGGGCGCGCGATCCCGGACGTGGAAGAGCGCATCATGAACCTCCTGCCGGGCGAATCGGTCGACGCCACAGTGCGCTTCCCCGACGACTTCGCCGAGGAAGCCAAGCGCGGGCAGACGCGCGACGTCCAGATCACGCTGCGTGAAGTGAAGCGCCAGGAGCTGGCGGTCCTCGACGACGCGTTCGCGCGCGAGATGGGCGATTTCGAGTCGCTCGACGCGCTGCGCGCCGCCGTCACGGCGGACCTCGGCAAGGAAGCCGAGCGGGACGCCGACGCGAAAGTGCGCGGGGAGCTCATCGAGCAGATCGTGCAGGCGAACAGCGTCGTCGCCCCGCGGCCGCTCGTGGAACGCGTGCTGGGGATGTACGCGCAGGCCTATGAGGTCCCCGAGGACCGGTGGGAGACGTTCGCGCAGGAGTTCCGGACCGCCGCCGAGTCGCAGGTGCGGCGCGATCTCGTCCTCGACCATGTGGTGGAGTCCCAGAATCTGCGCGCCACCGAAGCCGAGCTGGACGAGCGGATCCAGCAGCTCGCCGAGCGCCGCAACATGCCCGCGGCGCAACTGTATGCCTCACTGGAGAAAGCCAAGCGGCTCCGCGATGTCGCGCGGAGCATCACCGAGGAGAAGGTGTTCGCCTATCTCCTGTCGCAGTCCACCGTGGAGCAAGCGTGACGACGAGCGAAAGCCACATCTATCCTCCGTATATCATCGAGCGCTCGAGCCGGGGCGAGCGCACCTACGACATCTTCAGCCGGCTGCTGATGGACCGCATCGTGTTCCTCGGCACCGCGATCAATGACGACGTCTCCAACATCATCATCGCGCAGCTGCTGTTTCTCGACGCCGACAATCCCGAGCGGGATATCTATCTGTACATCAATTCGCCGGGCGGGATTGTGTCGTCCGGTATGGCGATCTATGACACGGTGCAATTCCTGCGCGCGCCCGTGAATACGATCTGCATGGGTATGGCGGCCTCGATGGGTTCGTTCCTGCTCACCGCCGGGCGCAAGGGCAAGCGGTCAGCGTTACCCCACGCGCGCATCATGATGCACCAGCCTTCGGGCGGCACGCAGGGTACCGCCTCGGACATCGAGATTCAGGCACGAGAGATCTTGTTCCTGCGGCGCAAGCTGAACGAGCTGTACGCCAAGCATACCGGCAAAACAGTCGAAACGATCGAAAAGGACATGGACCGCGACCGCTTCATGTCGGCGGAAGAGGCTAAGGAGTACGGTCTTATCGACCACGTCATCTCGAACTTCGAAGAGATAAAGGAAGACGGGAAGGCAAAGAAGTGATCCCTTGCGCCGCTAGAAGCGCTTTCCCATACTAGGATACGATGTCTCACGACAAGCATCTCCGCTGCTCGTTCTGCGGTAAATCCAAGGACTCAGTCCGGAAATTCATTTCCGGACCGTCGGTCTACATTTGCAATGAGTGCATTGCACTTTGCAATGAGATTCTGGCAGAGGACGAAGAGCGCGAAGTCGCCGAAGCGATTACGCAGGTCCCCACGCCCGCCGAGATCAAGGACGTGCTGGACCAGTACGTGATCGGGCAGGACCGCGCCAAAAAGACCCTCGCCGTCGCCGTCTACAACCATTACAAGCGCATCAACTCCCATTCGGGCCGCGACAACGAGGTCGAGCTCGACAAGAGCAACATCTTGTTGATCGGCCCGACGGGTGTAGGCAAGACGCTGCTGGCCCAGACGTTGGCCCGCATTCTGGACGTGCCATTCACGATCGCCGACGCCACCACGCTGACCGAAGCGGGCTACGTCGGCGAAGATGTCGAGAACATCCTCGTACGCCTGCTGCAAGCCGCCGATTTCAACGTATCCGAGGCCGAGCGGGGCATCGTCTATATCGACGAGATCGACAAGATCGCGCGCAAGTCGGAAAACCCCAGCATTACGCGCGACGTCTCGGGCGAAGGTGTGCAGCAGGCGTTGCTCAAGATTCTCGAGGGCACGGTGGCGAGTGTGCCGCCGCAGGGCGGCCGCAAGCATCCGCAGCAGGAATACATCCAGGTCAATACCAAAGACATCCTATTCATCTGCGGCGGCGCGTTCGACGGGTTGGAGAAGATCATCGAGTCGCGCACCGGCCGGCGGCAGATCGGCTTTACCAAGGAAGAGGTCGCCGAAGGCCTGGCAGCCAAGGTCAAGAAGAATCCGTTCGGCGACGTCGAACCGGACGACCTGCTCCGCTACGGGCTGATTCCCGAGCTGGTGGGACGTCTCCCGGTCACGGTGCCGCTGGACGCGCTCGACGAGGACGCGCTGGTGAAGATCCTCACCGAGCCCAAGAACGCGCTGGCCAAACAGTACCAGAAGCTCTTCGACCTCGAGGACGTGCGGCTGACGCTGGAGAAAGACGCGCTGAAGGCGATCGCGGCGAAGGCGATGAAGCGCGGCACCGGCGCCAGAGGACTCCGCGCGATTCTCGAAGAAATGATGACCGACATCATGTTCGAGCTGCCGAGCCGCGATGATGTGCGCGAGGTGGCGATCACGGCCGAATGCGTCACGTCCGGCCGCGCGCCGCTGCTCGTCACCGAGCGCCCCCGCCAGAAGAAAGAAGCCTGAGCGACCCTCGCTACATCGGCTCGTTTCCACGTGCTGATGTGCTGCTCGATCCCCCACTTCCCGAAGTTGCGTTCGTCGGCCGGTCCAATGTCGGCAAATCCACGCTGCTGAATGCACTCGTGGGACGACGCATTGCCAAGACATCCGGCACACCCGGGAAGACGCGCGCGCTCAATGTCTTCCTCATCGACGAGTCGCACTACTTTCTCGACTTACCCGGGTATGGCTATGCACGCGTGGGCAAAGCGCAGCGAGGCGCATTCCGCGGATTGGTGAAGCACACCTTGCGACGCGACCGGTTGCAGGGTGTGGTGTGGCTGCTCGACATTCGTCATCCGCTGTCCGCAGAAGACCAGGCGATGCAGGACGCCCTTGCAGAAGAAGAACAAACGCGGGTGCTCGCGGCCCTCACCAAAGGGGATAAGCTTTCCTCAGGGAAGCGGAGCACGCGAGAACGCGAACTGCGCGACGAGCTGGGACTGCCGGAAGATCAAGTGGTGGTGACGAGCGCGAAGACTGGCGAGGGGATCGCAGACTTGAAGGAAGCGATTGCGGGACTGATTTCCGGAGTGACGCAGTGATCCTCGCACTGCTGCTCTGTCTCGTCACCCAGGATACCGTGCCCGTCGGCTACGGCACCCTCCGCCGCGACGACATCGTGGCCCGCTTCAGCACCGGCACGCTCGAGATCCAGGTCCTGCCGCTCGACGAGCAGGTCATCCGGCTGCTCGCACCCGACACCTACCGCTCGCTCGCCCAGCTCGTGCGGAGCCGGGCCGCAGATCTCGCGGATGCTGCCGCCCGCGGATCGACGCCGAGTCCGACGCTGGTGATGGTGACGTTCCTGGGCGTCGTGCCGGGCGCACGATTCAACCCGGAGGAGCTGAACATCACGAGCCGGGGCCGGCTGTTCCGGCCGATCGGGATGGTGCCGCTGTCGCCGACCTGGAGCTCAAATCAGCTGGACGCGCGGCAGCAGGCGGCCGCGATCTATCTCTTCGAGCCGGGGATCAGCGTCCGCGAAGAGCTGACCGTCAGCTACCAGGGTCTGTCCAGTACCGCCTGGACCCGCTCGCTGCGGCTGCTCGATCAGGAGCGTGCGCGGGTCAGGGCGCGTGCGCAGCTGGAAGCGAAACGCGATTCTGGAGCCCCGTAGCCCACCGCACGCCCGCCGAGTCCGCGCAGATGGCGTGCATGCCCTGCGCCAATGGCAACGCCCGGTCACACCCGAGCTGGAGCAGCGCCGCCGCCCAGGCGCTTGCCGTGAGTCCGTCGGCCGCCAACACCGTCACCGCACGCGCACTGCCGCGCGGGGCGTTGCGCTGCGACGCCGTGCGCACCGATCCGCCCTGCAGATCGACGACCGCGATGGTGCGCAACGTGTTGTCGGGATCGGCGACGCCCACGGCGCGGTGTGTCGGATGGTCCGCCGGCCCGACCCAGTAGTACTGCCCGCCGACATCGAGCAGCGCGCTGTCCACGACGCCCGTCAGCGCCAGCGCCGCGCGATCGAGTGCGTAGCCGGGGGCGATGCTGTCGACCGAGAGCGCGACACCGGTGCGGCGGCGAATCTCACGCCGCATCGAATCCAGCGCCGCGATCGGGACCCGCCGCTGGATCAGGGAATCGACGTGATCGACCGAGTCGTATGCCGCGGTCAGGGCGCGTGCCACGCGTGTGCTGTCGGCTCCCCACCCGGCCGCGGACATCATCGTCTCCATGACCGGCCACACGCGCGCGACGCCGGGGCGCGCCTCGGCGCGGCACGCCGCGAGGCTCAGGCACAGCACAAGATTGATTCTCAAGATGGATAGTTGAAATATAGATGACCATGGATGCGCTGCGACAACACGCCCTCGAGTTCGCGGGCGTCGCCGTCGCCCTGATTTTTGGGGGCGCAGGGTTCGTGCTGTGGCGGCTGCGGCAGCGGCTGCTGCACTCCGAGCGGGAACGGCTCGGCGCGGCGGACGAGCTCAATCGCCGCTTGTCCGAGCTGTTCTCGCTGCAGGAGCTGTCGTACGTCCTGTCCGATTCGTTGGAGCTGGACCGCATCGTCGAGCAGGTGGTGCGCTACGCGGTGCGCTTTCTCGATGCCCGTGGGGCGCTCCTGGCGCTGATGGGCGAAGCCCCCAGCGACCCGCTCCAGATCGCCGCCGCCGAAGGGACGCTCGCACCGCTCCGCGGCCAGAAGATCCAGGGCGACGATGCCGGCCTGATCGCCCGTTCCACGGCGCGGGAGCACCTCGAGCTGATCAGGAATTCCGGCGCCGAACCCACGGTGATCGCGAAGGGCTTCGAGGCCGCTGCCGCCGCCGCCGTCCCGTTGCGCTCGCACGGCATCGTGATCGGCACGCTCGTCATCACCGACCCCCGTGAGGGGGTCTTTGTCCCCGAAGACATTCGGCTGCTCTCGACGCTGGCGACCCACGCCGCCGTCGTCATCGCGAACGCCAGGTTCTTCGAAATGGTGCGCCGCGCCAAGGAGCAATGGGAGACGGCGTTCGACGCCTTGAGCGAGGGCATCGCGGTGGTGGACGACGAAGGACGCGTCCGGCGCTCCAATCGCGCGCTTGCCAGCCTGCTTGGCATGCCGCTCCAGAGTGTGGTCGGAACGCCGCTCGCCGAGGCGCTGCTCGGAAAGCCCCACGGACTGCAGGACCTGCTCGCCGCAACGCGCCGCGGCGAGCGCCCGGCCCCCCTGGTCGCGCGCTCCGAGCGGCTGAAGCGGACGGTCCGCGTCAACGTGGCACACATCCCGGGAGCCGCCACCGAGCAGAGCATCGTCGTGATGGTCGAGGATGTCACCGAGCAGCAGGCGCTGGAAACGCAGCTCGTGCAGAGCGAAAAGCTCGCCGCGGTCGGCCAGCTCGTGTCCGGCGTCGCGCACGAGCTGAACAACCCGCTCACGTCGATTGCGGGCCTGTCCGAGTTCCTGCTCGAGCAGAAGGAGCTTGGCAAGAAAGACCGCGGCCACCTGCAGGTGATTCAGGAGCAGGCGGAACGCGCGGGCCGCATCGTGCGCAATCTCCTCACTTTCGCCCGCAAGGGCTCCGCGGAGCGGGTGCCGGTCGACCTGAATGACGTGATTCGCCGCACGCTGTCGCTCACGGGGTATGATCTGAAGCTCAAAGACGTTTCGGTCGAGCGGGAGTTGAGCGGCGCGCTGCCCGACGTGTTCGGAGATCGGCACGGGTTACAGCAGGTGGTCTTGAACCTCGTGACGAACGCCGCGCAGGCCGTGGCGGAAAACCCGCGCGAGCGGCCGCGCGACATCACCGTCTCGACCTGGTTCGACGGGCAGGTCCATTTGCGGGTCGCGGACTCGGGCCCTGGCATCCCCGACGAAGTGGCGCAAAGCATCTTTACGCCCTTCTTCACCACCAAGGAGCCGGGCAAGGGGACCGGCCTCGGGCTCTCGATCACCTACTCGATCGTCGAAAGCCATGGCGGGCAGATCACGCTCGAGCCGCGCAGCGCCCGCGGCGGCGCCGCCTTCCGCGTGGACCTCCCGCCCGCACCCGCTGATGCGGTGCGGCCGTCGCTGACCCCGGTGCACGGGACGCCGGCGGTCACCGGGCCAGCGGCGGTGAAGCGCACGATCCTGCTGGTCGACGCGGACCCGGCCGTGCAGCGTACGATCAAGGCCCTGTTCGCGCGCGACGGTCATGACGTGGAGGTCGCGGGTGATCCGCAGCACGGGCTCGATCTCGCGCTGCGCGGCGGCTTCGATCTCGTGATCACCGATGCGCGCGCGATGGCGCCGGGGAAACGCGGAACGCTGCTGGCGGAGGAGCTGGTGTCGCGAGTGCCGGCACTGCGGGATCGCATCATCGTCGCGACGGGCGACGTCCGGCCGACGACGGAGGAGACGCTGGCGCGCCTCGGCGTGCGTTACGTGCGCAAGCCTTTCAACCTGCGCGATCTCCGCGTCGAAGCGGCGCGCTTGTGGGAGGCGACGGCGTTGTCGTAGGCCTCGGCGGGCCAGCCGAACATCGCGAGATTCACTGCACCGCCGGGCGCGAAGCGCACGCCTTCACGCAAAAGCAGGGCTCGCTGCAGCACCGCGCTGTGATCCTGCCCGGAAAAAGAAATGCGGCCCGCCGCGTTGATGACGCGCCACCAGGGAACATCATTGTCTTCGGGAAGTGCGGAGAGCGCCCAACCGACCGTGCGCGCGGCGCCGGGCCGTCCCGCGAGCCGCGCGATGATACCGTACGTCGCCACCCGTCCCTTGGGGATGTGACGGACCACGCGGTAGATCCGATGATAGAATGGATTCACAAGGGAGCCTGGCTAGTAGCTTACTCGCAGGACGTCTTCGAGCAAGCCTGCGTCTCCACCCCCCACTATTGACAAAATGTCGTCCATTGCTCTCCGCTCGCGCGGCCAGGCAAAGCGCGCCGCGGCGTCCCGCGCCGCCAGCCACTCGGCACGATCGTGCTCGGCCGAGATTTTTACGCTCGCGCCCGCCGCGACGAACGCGGCGAACACCGGAATCATGACCAGCTCGTCGGTCTTGTGCTGATAAAACGCTTCCGTGCGGCTGAGATTGTAGAGTTTCTCCGGCACGAGGCCGGTTTCTTCCCGCAGCTCACGCAACGACGCCTGAACCGGCGTCTCGCCGGGCTCGATCGTCCCGTGCACCGTCTCCCACGACCCCACGTTGCGGCCGTGCGCACCGCGTCGCAGCGCCAGCACCTGCAGCTGCTCGCCGGCGCCACGCAGTACATATGTGTCGACGAAACGAACTCGGATTTGCGTCAAGTCTACCGGCGGCGGCCGAGCACCGCTTCGAGACGAGCGGACAGCGCGCGCGCGCGGAATGGCTTGGTGAGAAAGTCGTCGGCGCCAAGCTCGAAGACGCGCACTTCGTTGTCCTCGTCCCCCTTCGCGGTCAGCACGATCACCGGAATGTTCGCGGTGGCGGGGCGCGAGCGCAGGTGCGACAGCACGCCATAGCCATCGAGGCCGGGGAGATTGAGATCGAGCACGATGATATCGGGCCCCACGCGGTCCACCTGATCGAGCGCCTGCACGCCGTCGCGAGCCTCGGTGACGACGTACCCGTCGCGCTCGAGCAGGTCGCGCATGACTTTGCGCAGCGAATCTTCGTCGTCCACGAGCAGCACCTTCGACGCCGGCTGGCCATGCGCGCCGGAGCCGCGCGCCGGGGGCGCGGGCTCCTCCAACAGGTCGAACACCGTGGAGACAGGCCCGGCAGTCACCGGCTCCCCTGCCGGCCTGACCTTCGTCCCGGGTGGCGGCGCCGGCGGAGCCTCGGCTTCGGCGGGAACATCCACCACGCGCGTCAGCTCCTCGAGCGTCGACTCGCCCCGCATCACGTGCGCGAGCCCTGAATCCCAGAGCGATTTCATGCCGCCGCGCTGCGCAGCTTCCGCGATCCGGTCCGCCGCCTCGCCGGCGGCGATCAGCCGCTCGAGCTCCGGCGTCATGGTCAGAATCTCGAGGATTGAGAACCGTCCTCGATATCCCGTCATTGCGCAGTCGGGGCAGCCCGCGGCGTGATAGAGCGGCGTCCCTTTGGGAATCCAGCGACGCAAGCGCTCGGGGGGAGCCTCCATCCACACTTCTTTGCATGTCGGACAGAGCTTGCGCATCAGGCGTTGCGCCACGACGCCTCGCAGCGAGGCGGCGATCTTGTACGACTCGACGCCGATGTCCACGAGCCGCGTGACGGCGTTGGCGGCGTCGTTCGTGTGCAACGTGGAGAGCACGAGGTGGCCCGTGAGCGATGCTTGGACGGCGATCTGTGCCGTTTCCTTGTCACGGATCTCGCCGATCAGCACGACGTTGGGGTCCTGCCGCAGGATCGACCGCAGGGCGGCCGCAAAGGTCAGTCCCGCCTTTTCCTGCACCTGCACCTGGACGATCCCCTGCATCCGGTATTCGACCGGGTCCTCGACCGTCACGATGTTGACGCCCTCACTCTTGATCTGATTGATCGCGGAGTACAGGGTGGTCGTCTTGCCGGAGCCGGTCGGCCCCGTCACGAGCATGATGCCTTCGTGGTTTTCGAGCAGCCGCTTGATCGCTTCCGCCTCTCCAGGATTGAGGCCGAGGGTGTCGAGCGACTTGACCGTGGCGCGGGAATCGAGAATGCGGATCACGACTTTTTCGCCGAGCTGCGCGGGCAGCGTCGAGACGCGCAGATCGATCGGCTGGCCGCTCACCGCCACGCGGGCGCGCCCGTCCTGCGGGCGCAACCGGTCGGCGATATCCAGCGACGACATGATCTTGATGCGGGAGATGAGCGGTAACCCGGCCTGGCGCGGGATCTTCATGACCTGCCGCAGCACGCCGTCGATGCGGTAGCGCACCGCGACGCCACCTTCTTCGGGCTCGACGTGAATGTCGCTCGCGCGCGACAGGATGCCTTCGGAAATGATCATATCGACGAGGCGGACGACCGGTTTCTGGCTGGCGTCTGCTTCAGAGACGGTCAGGTCTTCGGGCGGCGCGTCCTTCAGGGTTTGCAGCACCTCGGCGTCACCCATGTTCTCGAGCAGCTTGTCGAGCGCTTTCTCGGGTTTGTACATCTCATCGAGCTTCTCACTGATCTTCGACGGCGCGAGCAGGAACAGGCGGATCTCCCGCGCCGTGTTGAAGGCCAGGGCCTTTTCAGCATTGAGATCGAGCGGATTGGCGGTCCCGATCTCGAGAAAGGAATCGGTGAGCCGCAGCGGCAAGATGTGGTGACGGCGCGCGAGCTGCTCGGGGACGGCGTTCCGAGCGCTCGGATCGACCTTACTGATGTCGGCGATTTTCAGCCGGAAGCGATGCGACAGCTTCTCGACGATCTCGGTGTCGGTCGCGATCTTCTCGGCAACCACGCATTCCCACAACGTCCGGCCGGACTCCGACTTCCCCCGCAGCTCCTCCAGGAGCTCGGGGGTGAGGCCCTCGAAAGATTGGGCCAACCATTCGTCGGGGAATGAGGTCACCGGCATGAGGCTGTCTCCAAGCTATGCCGGGAGGCCCATCAGTCCAGTATCGGAAATCACAGGATGTCCCAAAAATCACGCGTGATGTCGAAAGCGACCTGCACGTGGCGACTTTGAACACCGTATCCTGCTTCGAGCCGAAGCACACCAAGCCACTCGGCGCCAAGCCCTACCGTCATCCGGGTCCCGGGCGTCGCGCGCCACGGCGTCAGCGCAATGGGCTCGGCGGCCCATCCCCAGGCGGCGTAGGGGGCGAGCGTGATCGTGCCCGGCGTCCGTGCCGGACCGGCATTGAGACGAATGAACGGGACGGGCGTGCGCCACTCGACGTGCAGGAGCGCCGCGCGGCGCCCGCCCCAATCCCGGAACGCGTCTCCCAGGAGCGTCCCGCGCCCGCCGAGGACGAAGGCGCGGTGCGGCGGCAGGTCACGGCTCGCCCAACCGAGTTGTACGCGCGTCAATATCCGGCTCGGTCCCAGGGGAACGAGTAGATGCGCTGTACCGCTGGCACGCGTGTAGTGCTCGCCGACCTCCAGCGTCGCCTCTCCCGCCACATCGCGGCGCACCGCAAAGCCTTCGCTGCGCCGCCGCAGCGTCACCGCTGCCGTCGTGTAATCGCCGTCTAAGACATTCGGATTGGCACGATACCGTCCGGTTGCCGGCGTGGCCCGCACGGCGAGTGATGCGACGCGCTCGCGGACCAGCGCGAAATGCCACTCGCCCCGCACACCGCTCGGGATGCGCAGGCCGAACCGCACACCGGTTGCGCGATAGTAGTCGCCATAATCGTCGCCGAATTCCTGTGCGGCGAGCGAATTGAGCATCGGCGCGATCACCCGCACGTCCGCGATATCGCGCACCTGCCGGTACGCGGCCAGCTCGAGACCGTCGGCCGACGTCAGCGCGAGGATGCCCTTCCCCGTCCCATCGGCGAATCCGTAGCTGCCCAGCGCCCGCAGTTCGAAGCCGTCGTTCGGCATGCGCCACACGGCGCCCGCGCCCGCGGCGAGGCCCTCCACGCGATTGACGTGGACCAGCTCGCTGAGCGACCGCGCGCCCAGGCGCTGGCGCTTGAGCCCGCTGAGGGTGCGGCGGCCGGCGATGCGGCTGACTTCGGCGCGAACGTGCTGCAGATCGTTCTCGCGAACCGGCTCCGCGACGTCCTGGATCGCGGCGCTGAGCGACCCTCGCCATGGAAAGGAATCACGCTGCGCCTTGGGCAGCGCCGTGATTTCGTCGCCTAGAAACCAGCTCGTCGCGAGACCCACGTTGAACTTGTAGCCGTCGATTTCCCACCGGCCGCGGATGATGCCGCGCGCCGGGATGTCGAGCCACGTGGCGCGCCGGCGGATCTCGATCTCCTGGCGGTAGGGCAGCCAAAACCGCCCCTCGAGCAACGCGTTGTCCAGCATGATGCTCACGTCCTCGAGCTGGGGATCGAGATACGCCTTGGGGGTGAAGTTGAACGCCATACGAACGAGCTCGGCGGATTCGACGTCGACATACAGCGTGCCGACGATGGCGGCGTCGGTGAACCGCTTGGGCCGTACGTGCAGCGCGACCACCTGCACCGCGCGCTGCGAGAGCACGATGGCCGACGTATCACCCAGCGCGAAGTCGTAGACATCGGTGCCCTGCGGCGCGAGCGGGTGCGGCACGTCGCGCACTTCGTCCCCCTCACCGAGGCGAATCGCGGCGCCGAAGTTGTTCTGGACGATGCCGAGATGATCGCGGTGGTAGTTGATGTCGGTGGGAAGCTCGGCGCGGTCCCGCCAGCCGATGATGCGCTGCTTGCTCAGCTGCGGCGCCTTCCAGTACACTTCCAGCTCCAGCTGGTCCGCTTTTACGAGCCGCGGCGGCTCGGTGAGCCCTTCGCCGAACTGGCCGAGGAAGAAGAGAAACCCGTGCGCTTGAGCTGTGTAGTCGTGCAGGGCAGTATCGACCGCGGCCTGCGCTCGCCGAGCGATGGCACGGCGCGCCAGCGCCATGGCGGAATCGCTATTCCAGTCCTGGGCGGACGCCCGTACCGGCACGATCAGCAAGAGGAGCGCAGCGGGCCAGCGCATCGCGGCGAAATCTAGACAATGGACCCACGCGACGCATTCCTCGAGCGCGCCAAAAACGGCGGGATCGTGCCGGTGATCCGCGAAGTGGTCACCGACGCCGATACGCCGGTGGCCGCGTTCGCCAAGGTCGCGCGGCCCCCGTTCGCGTTTCTCCTCGAATCACTCGTCGGAGGGGAGCGGTGGGCCCGATACACCTTCCTTGGCACCGAGCCGCGGGAGGCGTGGCGCTATCGCGGCCAGCAGATCGAGCGCTGGAGTCCGGCGGCAGGCTGGAGCACGGCGGGCCAGACGACCGATCCGATCGCGCACCTCGCCGACCGGATGCGCGCGCTGCCGAGCCTGGCAGTCCCGGGATTGCCGCGGTTCATGGGCGGCGCCGTCGGGTACCTCGGCTACGATCTGGTCCGCAGCATCGAGCGTCTGCCGGCCAGTCCGCCCGACACGCTTGGCGTTCCCGATGCCGTCGTGATGATCGCCGATTCGCTCGTGATCCTCGACAACGTATTCGGGCGGGCGATCGTGGTGGCGAACGTCGAGGTGCCGCCGGCGGCCGCGCCCTCGCAGCGGCTGCGCCTCTATGAAGCCGCGCAGGAGCGCCTCGATGCGCTGATCGGGCGGCTCGGTGCCTCGCATCAGCTGACACCGCTCGGGCTGGACGACGCCGGGCACAAGCTGCGGCCCGAGTCGCAGTATCCGCGCGCCGCGTTCGAGCGCGACGTCGCCAAGATTCGCGAGTACATCGGCGCGGGCGACGTATTCCAGGCCGTGCTGTCGCGCCGGCAGGTCGTGCCGGGCGCCGTCGACCCGCTCCGCCTGTACCGCTACCTCCGCGCCCTGAACCCCGCCCCCTACCTGTTCTATCTCGCGCTCGACGACGTGACGTTCGTCGGGAGCTCGCCCGAGGTCCTGGTGAGAGTCGAGGGCAACGAAGTGACGGTGCGGCCCATCGCGGGCACCAGGCCGCGCGGCGCGACGCCTGCCGAGGATGACGCCCTGGCGATCTCGCTGCGGGAAGACGCGAAGGAGTTGGCCGAGCATCGCATGCTGGTGGATCTGGGGCGCAACGACGTCGGACGGGTCGCGCAGTATGGCACCGTGCGCGTGACGGAGTCGCTGCAGGTCGAGCGCTACTCGCACGTGCAGCACCTCGTGAGTGAAGTGCGGGGTCAGCTGAAAGACGGATACGACGCGCTCGATGTGTTCCGCGCCTGCTTCCCGGCGGGAACCGTGAGTGGCGCACCGAAGGTCCGCGCGATGGAGATCATCGACGAGCTGGAGCCTGAGCGCCGCGGCCCGTATGCGGGCGCGGTCGGTTACGTGGGGTGGGGCGCGACCACGCTGGACACCTGCATCGCGATTCGCTCCGCCCTCGTGCTGAAGGACCGGGTCGTGGTGCAGGCGGGCGCGGGCATCGTCGCCGACTCCGCGCCCGAGCGCGAATTCGCGGAGACCGAGGCCAAGGCCCAGGCTGTGCTGCGGGCGCTCGCGCTCGCCAAAGCGGGCGATTAGTTTCGGGGCCTGTGTTCAAGCTGCTGAGCACTTCCGGCGAGCAGTCGATCGACCTCCAGCTCGGGCGCACACTCGTGGTGGGACGGGCGGTTACGAGCGACGTACCGATCTACGACCCCACCATCTCCCGCCGTCACGCCGAAATCGTCCTCACCGAAAGCGGCGTCCACGTCACCGACCTCGGCTCCTCGAACGGCACGTTCCTGAACGGCGCCAAGATCACCGAAGCGGAAGCGGGCGCCAACGACGTCGTCACGTTCGGGAAGGTGGCGTTCCGGGTGAAGGAGGTCACGGCGCCCGTGCCCAGGCCGCAAGTCGTGGCGACGCCCGCCGACTTCAAGTCCGCCAAAGGGAGCGTGCCGGGCGGCACGATCGTGCGGCAGCTTCCGGTGTCCGGCGGCGTGCCGGCCATCGTCATCGACGAGCCCCAGGGCTCGTCACACCTCAAGGTCAAGGCCGACAATCTGGAAGAGCGGCGCGAGAAGAAGCTGTCGCTGCTGCTCGAGGTCTCCAAGGAGCTGTCAAAGCAGCAGGAGCTCGATCGCCTGCTCGACAAAGTGGTGGATTTCACGTTTCAGATCATGAACGTGGATCGCGTCTCGATTCTCCTGCTCGACGGCAAGTCCAACGAGCTGATCCCGCGCATCTCCAAGAGCCGCACCGGCGACGCCAGCGCCGCCAAACACGTGCCGCAGTCGATCGCGCGGAAAGCGGTCGAGGAGCGGGTGGCGATTCTCTCCGACAACGCCGCGGCCGACGAGCGCTTCAAGGGAAAATCGATTCTGATCCAGAGTGTGCGCAGCGCGATGTGCACGCCGTTGATGGGGTCGGACTCGAAGGTCCTCGGCATCCTGTACGTGGACAACCTCACGGCCACGCACTCGTTCGCGGACGAGGATCTGGAGTTTCTGATTGCGTTCGGCGGTCTCACGGCCGTGGCGATCGAGAATTCACAGCTGTCCGAGCGGATCCGGCGCGAGGCGCTGGTCCGATCGAACTTTGAGCGCTACTTCTCGCCCAACATCGCGCAGGTGATCTCGCAGCAGCAGGACGCGGGACGCTTGCCGAGCGAAAAGCGCCCGGTGGTGGTGTTCTTCTCCGATATTCGCGGGTTCACGCCGATGTCCGAGACGATGAGCCCCGACGAGATCGCCAAGCTCCTCACGGAGTACTTCACCGAGATGGTGGACAAGGTCTTCGAGCACGGCGGCACGCTCGACAAGTTCATGGGCGACGCGATCATGGCGCTGTGGGGTGCGCCCATCGCCCACGCCGATGATGCCGACCGCGCCGTCGCGTGTGCGCTGGCACAGCTGACCGAGCTCGAGAAGCTGAACACCAAGTGGAAGCAAGAGGGACGGACGGAGGTCCAAATCGGGATCGCCATCAACTTCGGCGAAGTGTTCGCCGGCAATATCGGGTCCGACCGGCGACTCGAGTACACTGTGATCGGCGATGCCGTGAACACCGCCTACCGGCTGTGCGGCAAGGCCGGTCCCAACGAGATCCTCATTTCGGAACCATTCTACCAGCAGCTGAAAAAGAAACCGCCCGTTGAGGCGCTCGAGCCCATTCAGGTCAAGGGCAAGACAAAGAAGATCCCCGTTTACCGCGTGAAGCGGTAAGGCCGTCCAAACTTCGCCAGCAGGTCCAAGGCCAACCGCAGCGGCAGTCCCATCACGCCAAAAAAATCTCCTTCGACGCGCTCGATCAGCGGCGCGCCCAGACCCTGAATCGCGTAGGCGCCGGCCTTGTCGAGCGGCTCCCCGGTCGCGACGTATTCCTCGAGGGTGCGCCGGTCGTTGGGCCGGAACGTCACGCGCGAGACGTCGAGCGCCTGCTCGAGCCTCCCGTTTTCGGCAACCGCGATCGCCGTGAGCACCTCGTGCGTCTTCCCCTGGAGCTGCTCCAGCATTGCGACGGCGTGTTGCGGCGACGTGGGCTTCTCGAAGATCGTGCCACCCAACACGACGGTCGTGTCGGCGGCCAGAATCACCTCCCCCGGCGCGCGCGGCACCACAGCCTCCGCTTTGGCGCGCGAGAGTCTGGTGACGTAGGCGTCCGGCTTCTCCCCGGCCAGGACGTGCTCGTCCACGTCAGGAGCGATGACGCGGAACGGGATGCGCAACATTTCGAGCAGCTGCTTGCGCCGCGGCGAGCCCGAGGCAAGAACGATCGGCGTGATGGACACGCGGAAAAAGATACCTCGCGCTAAGTTTCGGCGTGCTCTGGATCGCGCTGGTCATGCTGCAGGCTCCGCCCGCGACCGACATTTACCTCGCCGAGCTGCGCGTGTCTCATGGCCGCGCCAGCGTTGGGGCGCCGGTCAACGTCACGGGCCGCCCGGGCTACGACAACCAGCCGATGTTCCTGCCGGACGGCCGCGCTTTCCTCTATACGTCGATTCGCGAAGACAGTCAGGCCGACATCTACCGCTACGACATCGCTCGAGCGACGAGCAGCCGAGTCACGGCGACCCGCGAGAGCGAGTACTCTCCCACGCCGCTGCCGGACGGCACGGGGTTCTCGGTGGTGCGCGTCGAAGCCGACTCCACGCAGCGGCTGTGGGCGTTCGACCTCGACGGATCGCGGCCCCGCCTCGTGCTCGACTCGATCAAGCCGGTCGGCTACCACGCGTGGGCCGACGCGCACACCCTGGTGCTGTTCGTCCTCGGCTCACCCGCCACGCTGCAGATCGCGGACGCCGCGGCGCCAAGCGGGCACGGAGAGGTGATCGCCCGGGACATCGGCCGCTCGTTGCAGCCGGTCCCGGGACACCCGTTGGTCAGCTTCGTCCAGCGCGATTCCGCCGCCGGACCGTGGCTCGACGAACTCGACGTCCGTACGCATCGGATCTCACAACTCGTGAAGGTCCCCGCCGGCGCCGATTTCTTCGTGTGGACGCGCGGCATCGTGTTGACGGCGAGCGGGACGAAGCTGTTGCAGTGGGATCCGCGGCGTGGCAGCGAGTGGGAAGAGGTCGCGGATTTTGCGGCGGCGGGTCTCACCACCATCACACGCCTCGCCGTGAGCCCGAAGGGCGATCGTCTCGCGATCGTGGCGGTTCCCGCGGCGCGCTAGCGCTCGAGAATCAGCGTCACGGGCCCGTCGTTGACGAGTTCGACATCCATCATCGCGCCAAACTCACCCGTCTCGACGGGAATGTTGCTCCGTGCTCCCTGCTCCCTCAGCAGTCCCACGAATCTCTCGTAGAGGCGAACCGCAACATCAGGGGGTGCGGCCCCGATAAAGCTGGGTCGCCGGCCTTTACTCGCATCTCCGTAGAGCGTGAACTGCGACACCACAAGAAGAGAACCCTTCGTCTCTGCCAAGTCCCGATTCATCTTCCCCTGCTCGTCGGCAAACACCCGAAGCCCGAGGATCTTCTCGGCCATCCAGCCGAGCTGCGCCTCGGTGTCCGTGGGCGCGAACCCTGCGAGCACGAGAAAGCCGGGCCCGATTTTCCCGGTAACCCGGCTATCTACCCGAACCTCCGCGCGCTTGACCCGCTGGAGGACGACTCTCACTCGACCGTGACGCTCTTGGCGAGATTCCTCGGTTGGTCGACGTTGCAACCACGACGGACCGCGATGTAGTAGGCCAGCAGCTGCAGGGGCACCACGCTCAACACCGGCGTGAGCAGATCGAGCGTCTCAGGAATCTCAATCCGGTAGTCCGCCAGCTGGTCGAGCGCCGTGTCGCCTTCGGTCACGATCGCGATCACCCGGCCGCCGCGCGCCTTCACCTCTTCGATGTTGCTGATCACCTTCTGGTGCACGCCGTCCTTGGGTGCGATGAAGATGACCGGCATCAGATCGTCGATCAGCGCGATCGGGCCGTGCTTCATCTCGGCCGCAGGATACCCCTCGGCGTGGATGTACGAGATTTCCTTGAGCTTGAGTGCCCCCTCGAGCGCCACGGGGAAGTTGTAGCCGCGGCCCAGGTACAACACGTTCTGCGCGCGAATCAGGCGATCGGCGAGCTCTTCGATCTGCGGCGCCTTGGCCAGCACCTGCTGCACGAGATCGGGAAGCTTGGCCAGGGCCCGCACGACTTCCCGGCCCTGCAGGATCGAGAGGGCCCGCAACCGGCCCATCCGGAGGGTGAGCAGCGCCAGCGCGACGATCTGACTCGTGAACGCCTTGGTGCTCGCGACGCCGATTTCGGGCCCGGCGTGCAGGTAGATGCCGCCGTCCACTTCCCGCGCGATGGTGCTGCCGACCACGTTGACCAGGCCCAACGTCCGGGCACCGCGCCGCTTCGCTTCGCGTAACGCCGCGAGCGTATCGGCGGTCTCGCCCGACTGGGAGATGCCGATCACGAGCGTGCGCTCGTCGACGATCGGGTTCCGGTAGCGGAATTCCGAGGCGTACTCGACCTCGGTCGGGATGCGCGCCAGCTCTTCCATCATGTACTCGCCGATCAAGGCCGAATGCCACGACGTGCCGCAGGCCGTGATCACGATGCGTTGTACTTTGAGCAGCTCGTCGGCGCTGATGTTCAGGCCGCCAAAGCGCACCGTGCCTTCTTCCTCGAGCAGACGGCCCCGGAGCGTGTTCCGCACGCTCTCGGGCTGCTCCATGATCTCCTTGAGCATGAAATGCGCATAGCCGCCGCGCTCGATCGTCGCCAGATCCCATTCGACGTGCGTGACCGGCGTTTCCTTCTCGCCGGCGTCGAGATCCATGATGCGATAATCGGTCGGCTTGACCTCGGCGATGTCGCCGTCATCGAGGTAGACCACGGAGCGCGTATGGGCGAGCACGGCGGATGCGTCCGACGCGACGAAGTTCTCGCCATTCCCGATCGCCACGAGCAGCGGCGAGCCGCGGCGCGCGGCGACGATCGTGTCGGGCTCGCGGCTCGAGATGACGGCGATGCCGTAGGTGCCCTCGACCTGCCGCAGCGCTTCGGCGGTGGCGTCGACGAGCGGCATGCCCTTCGTGTGATTCTCTTCGATGAGGTGCGACAGGACTTCGGTGTCGGTCTGGGAGCGGAAGACGTGGCCGCGTTTGGTCAGCGCCTGCCGCAGGACGCCGGCGTTCTCGATGATGCCGTTATGCACCAGGGCGAGCGTGCCGCCGCAATCGGCGTGCGGATGGGCGTTGGCCGTGGTGGGCGCGCCGTGCGTCGCCCAGCGCGTGTGGGCGATAGCCGTCGTGCCTTCCGGCAGATCGCTGCCGAGCTCGCGCTCGAGGATGGCGATCTTGCCGGGCGCGCGAAAGACCTCGAGCCCGCCATTGACGACGGCGAGGCCCGCAGAGTCGTAGCCGCGGTACTCGAGCCGCTTCAGTCCCTCGAGTACGACAGGCGCCGCTGTCCGCGTGCCGGTGTAGCCTACGATGCCGCACATAGTCGCCGCCCCTCTGCGATCAACTGCTCCGCGGCGGCGCCCGATGGCGCCTCCGCAATCAGTCGAATGATCGGCTCCGTCCCCGACGGCCGCACATGCAACCAGCGATCCGGCCAGGCGAGTCGCAGTCCGTCCTGCGTATCAACCGCTGCTCCCGGGAATCCCCGCCGCAACCCTTCATACACGGGTTCGAGACGCGGGCCCCGCGGCACTTTCGCTTTTACGATCGTGTAGCGTGGGGCGCGTGCCACCAGCGCACTCACCGTCACGCGCTCGCGCGCGAGCAGTGCCAACACCAGCGCGAGACCGACCGGCGCATCGCGACCGACATGCAGCGCCGGATACATCACGCCACCGTTCCCTTCGCCGCCGATGACCGATTTCAGCGCGATCATCGTGCGCGCGACGTGGGCTTCGCCCACGGGTGCGCGCACCACCTTCGCACCGAACTCTCTGGCTGCATCTTCGACGACGAGACTGGTCGAGAGATTGCAGACGACGGTCTGACGGCTCGACGGCCGGACAGCCCGAATCGCAAAGGCGAGCGTGTAGTCTTCTCCGATCGCTCGACCGTTCTCGTCGACGATCGCTAATCGATCCACGTCGGGATCGACGGCGATCCCAATGTCGGCGTTCTTCCGTCGCACGAGCGCGCCGAGTGCTTTCAAGTTCTCGGGCACCGGCTCCGGTGGCCGCGGAAACAGGCCGTCGGTTTTCAGGTTGATGGGGTCCACCCGGCAACCCAAGCGCTCGAGCAACTCTGGCATCACCGCACCGCCCGCTCCACGTACCGTATCGAGCGCGACACGGAAGCGGCGGCGCCGGATCGCCTTCACATCCACGCCCCGCAACGCGAGCACGCGGGCGAGATGGCGGGCAATCGCGTCCGCATCCACCTCCACGGCACCGATGACGTCGTAATTCGCCCGTGGCAGGGCATCCTCGGCGGCTAGCTCGCGGACCCGAGTGCCCGCTGCTGTATCAAGAAAGATGCCATCAGGGCCGACGAACTTGAGAGCGTTCCATTCGATCGGATTGTGGCTGGCGGTGAGCATGATGCCGCCTCCAGCCCGATGATGCTCCACCGCGAGCTGTACCGTAGGTGTTGCAACAAGGCCCACATCGATTACACCGCAGCCGACGGATTGGAGGCCGGCGGTTGCAGCCGCCGCAAACATTGGACCAGAGGTGCGCGCGTCTCGCCCCAAAACGATTGACGGCCGGGTGGCCCGACGGCCGGACGGCCGCTTTCCCTCACCCGCCCACGTTCCAAACGCCGCCGCCCAGCGGGCGACGACTTCGGGCGTGAGGTCCGTTCCAACCAGTCCTCGGACGCCGGACACACTGATCATCAGAGTGTCGGACATGGGAGGATCAATGTAATGAATCAATCAGGCGCGGCGGGCTTCCATGGCGCGAGTAGGAAGCCGCAAGGGCTGGAGCTGCGGCGTCGGAATGGGGAGCGACGTCCCTTCCGAGAAAGCCTTGAGGAAGGCCTTCACGACCTCGGGATCGAACTGCACGCCCTGTCCTTCCTGCAGCTCGCGCATCGCGTGCTGAACCGAGAGGGATGGGCGGTAGGGCCGCACGCTCGTCATCGCGTCGAACGCGTCCGCCACGCTGACGAGGCGCGCTTCGAACGGAATCGCGTCCCCTTTCAGGCGGTCGGGCAATCCCGTGCCGTCGAGCCGCTCATGGTGCGAGCGCACAATCGAAAGCGCGCCCGGCGCGTCGCGCATCAGCGGCCCCAGAATCCGCGCGCCAATCACCGGATGCTCCATGATGTGGCGGTACTCGGCGTCGGAGAGCTTACCCGCCTTGTGCAGGACCGACTCACTGACCCCGATCTTTCCCACGTCGTGCAGCTCGGCACCGAGTGCGATCGTGTCGATGAGATCCGTGTCGAGATCCATCGCGCGGGCGATCTCGACGGAGTAGTTGGCGACCCGCATCGAATGACCGCGGGTGTACGCGTCCTTTGCCTCGAGCGCGAAGACCAGGGCGTGCACGCCCTCGAGAAACAGCTCTTCGATGCGACGCGCCTGCGCTTCGACGCGCTCCTCGAGGCCTTGCTGGTAGTTGCGGTTCTCGATGATGAGGCGCCGCTTGTCGAGCGCCTGGGAGACGCGGGCGCGCACCTCGTCCAGATGAAACGGCTTGGCGACGTAGTCCAGCGCGCCCATTTGCAGGCACGCGACAGCACTCTCCACCTCCGCGTGATGATCTCGCGGAGCAGCGTGACACCGTCCATCTCCGGCATGCGGAGGTCGGAGATGACGAGCGGCACCGCTCCCTTTTCGAGCTCGCGCAACGCCTCGACGCCCGAGCCTGCTTCAGCACAGGTGAAACCTTCGCCCTCCAGCAGTCGCACGAGCACGCGGCGCAGGCGGGGCTCATCGTCGACCACGAGACAGCGCATTCCCGAAAACGGCGGCATGGATCGGCAAAGTACAGGTCGCTTGCCCCATGGGGAAGCGGCCCTTACGTTCCGGCCATGACGCGAGTTGCCGAACAAGACCTATCGCGCCGCTTTGCGACACGCGCCGTGCATGCCGGGTTCCTGGGCGATCCGCTGAGTGGGGCGGTCATGGGCCCCATTTATCAGACTTCCACCTACATCCAGGAAGGCCTGGGGCGCCACAAGGGCTTCGAGTACGCCCGCACCCGCAATCCCACGCGCGAGGCGCTCGAGCGCAATGTCGCCGCGCTCGAGGGCGGTCTCCACGGCTTCGCGTTCGGGTCGGGACTCGCGGCGCTCGATGCCGTGATGAAGCTGCTGTCGGCCGGTGATCACGTCGTGAGCGGCGAGAACGTCTACGGCGGGTCACATCGCCAGATGACCCACATCTGGTCGCGGCTCGGCCTGACGTTCACGTTCGTCGACGGCGGTGACACGCGGGCAGTTGCCGCCGCCGTCACGCCGAACACCAAGATCGTGTACGCCGAGACGCCGACCAATCCGATGATGCGACTGTGCGATCTCGCGGCGACGGGCGAGATCGCACGCAAGGCCAACGCGCTGTTCGTGGTCGACAACACCTTCGCCACGCCGTTCTTCCAGCAGCCCCTGCAGTTCGGCGCCGACATCGTCCTGCACTCGACGACCAAGTATCTGAATGGCCATTCCGACATGGTCGGCGGCATGCTCGTCACGACACGCGACGATGTCGCGGAGCGGATCGGCTTCATCCAAAACTCCTCAGGCGCGGTGCCGGGGCCGTTCGACTGCTGGCTCGCGCTGCGGGGCACCAAGACCCTCGCGCTGCGCATGCGCCAGCACGACGCCAACGGCCGGCGCGTCGCCGAATGGCTGGAGAAGCACGCCCGCATCGAACGCGTGTACTACCCGGGGCTGAAAGCCCACCCGCAACACGAGCTCGCGGCGCGTCAGATGAAAGGGTTCGGCGGGATGCTCAGCATCGAGCTGGGCAACACCGCGTTCGCCCGCCGGTTCGTGGAGCGCACCAAGATTTTCGCGCTGGCCGAATCGCTGGGGGGGGTCGAGAGCTTGATTGGACACCCGGCATCGATGACGCATGCCAGCGTGCCGCCCGAGATGCGGCGCCGCATGGGTCTGACCGACAGCCTGGTGCGCCTGTCGGTCGGGATCGAGGATGTCGAGGACCTGATCGGCGATTTGGATCAGGCCTTGGCGGATGATTGATCAGTAGGGGCACGACATGTCGTGCCCCAACGAAACATGCGATTCCCCGGTGCGTACGTGTGGGAATCCCATTAGGAGATGAGCATGACTCAGCCAACGAATAACCTTCCGGCGGCGCGTCCGCGGAAGGTCCTGACCCAGATCGCGTCCGTGTCGTGGGAGCATCCGGCCGATCGCGCGGCGCTGCAATCGCTGCGCGCGGTGCCGGGCTTCGACATGGTGGTGAAGAAGATCTACGGGTTCATCGGCGAACGCGGCATCCGCCTGCTGTTTCAGGCAGACGGTGACGACCACGCTGGACTGGGAGCCGCGGCCCGATCTGTTCGTGTCCCAGACGCCGTTCGTCAACGCGGGCGCGTACGGGATGGACAAGCCGTTCATCGTCATCAACTCCGGCGCGCTCAAGCTGCTCGATGACGACGAGATGCGGACGCTCCTGGGCCACGAGCTGGGCCACGTGATGAGCGGGCACGCGCTCTACGTCACGATCCTCATCCTGATCCTCAACTTCAGCTTTTCCACGCTACCGTTCCTGGCGGGCATCGCCCTGCTGCCGATTCGGATCGCACTCCTCGAGTGGTTCCGGAAGAGCGAGCTGTCGTCCGACCGCGCGGGGCTGCTCGCAGCCCAGGATGCCAACGCGGCCATGCGCATGTATCTCAAAATGGCGGGCGGCGGCGACATGAAGCAGATGGATCTCAACGCCTTCCTCGAGCAGGCCAAGGAATACGAGGAATCGGGAGGGCCGCTCGACCGGATCTTCCAGATTCTCAACACCCTGGAGCGCACGCATCCGTTCAACACGCTGCGCGCCGCCGAGCTGCAGCGCTGGATCGAGGCCGGCCAGTACGAGCGGATTCTCAACGGCGAGTACACGCGCCGCGGCCCCGACGCCGAGAACCGGCCGATCGACAAGGATATCGACGAGGCCCGCGATCATTATATGAAAGAAGCCAAAGCCGTCGTGAACGACGTGGTCGACTCCGCCAAGCGAGCCGCCCAGGCGTTTTCGGACGCATTCAAGAAGAGGTGAGAGTACTGGTCGTCGGAGGCGGCGGCCGCGAACATGCCCTCTGCTGGGCACTGCATCGCGACGCCGCCTCTGCTTTTGCCGACGACCTGACCCTGTTTGCCGCCCCGGGCAATCCCGGCACCGCCACGCTCGCCACGAATCTCGACATCCCCGTCACCGCCATCGACCATCTCGTCGCCGCAGTCCTGCGGCACGACATCGACGTCACGATCGTCGGTCCCGAAGCCCCACTCGCCGAGGGGCTCAGCGATCGGCTGCGAGAGGCGGGACGCGCCGTGTTCGGACCGTCGGCGGCGGCAGCACAGCTCGAGTCGTCGAAAGCGTACGCCAAGGAAGTCATGCGCCGCGCGGGTGTTCCCACCGCCGCCAGCGCCACCTTCGTCGAGGCGACCCCGGCCCTCGACTACATCGGCAGCCACGCTGAGCCGCTCGTCGTGAAGGCGTCCGGCCTCGCGGCGGGCAAAGGCGCGGTCGTTTGCAGGACGCGCGCGGACGCTGCCGCGGTGGCCCGCGCGATGCTTGCCGGCTTCCTCGGCGCCGCCGGACAAGAGATCGTGATCGAAGAGTTCCTCGAGGGCGAAGAGCTGTCCGTGCTCGCGCTGACGGATGGCGAGCGCATCGTCATCCTGCCCCCCGCACAGGATCACAAGCGGCTGGGTGAGGGCGACACGGGGCCGAACACGGGCGGGATGGGCGCGTACTGCCCGGTCGGGATCGCAACCGAAGCGCTGCTCGCCCGGGTGCGCACGGACGTGTTCGAACCGGTGCTGCGCGAAGTCGCGGCGCAAGGCACGCCGTACGAGGGCGTCCTCTACGCCGGGTTGATGATTCTACCGGACGACACGCCGTCGGTGCTCGAATTCAACGCGCGCTTCGGGGATCCGGAGACACAAGTGCTGCTGCCTGCGCTGTTGCCCGGATTCAGCGAACACCTCACCGCGATCGCACAGCGGCGCTGGAACCCGGTCGCAACGCAACACGTGCTGGCGGTCGAGCGGGCCGCCGTCACCACCGTCCTGGCAGCGCGCGGGTATCCCGACAAGCCGGAAAAGGGGGTCGCGATCCGGCTTCCGGACCCGAAGGACCTCGGCGACGACGTGATCGTGTTTCACGCCGGCACCTACCGGGACAACGAGGGGAGACTCCGCACGGCCGGCGGCCGGGTGCTGAGCGTGACCGGGCTCGGGCCCACGGTGGCGGTCGCCGCGCAGGCGAGCCGTCACGGGGCCGAGCGAATTGCCTTCGAGGGCAAGACCTGGCGGCGCGACATCGCCTGGCGGGAGATCCGCCGCGAGGAGGACGGGGGAAGGCGTGCCGGAGCTACCTGAAGTCGAGACGATTATCCGCGAGATCGCGCCCCGTCTGGAGGGTTCCCGGATCGCCCGCGCGGAGTTGAAGAAGACCGATGTGCTGCGGGAAGTGTCGAAGCCGCGCCTGATCAAGGCGCTGAGCGGCAACACCATCGAGCAGGTCACCCGCCGCGCCAAGCACGCGGTGTTTCGGCTGTCGTCCGGCGACCGCATGATCATCCAGCCGCGCATGACCGGATCGTTCCTCGTGTACGAGCGCCCATTGACGCGCGCGGAGCTGAAGTATGTCGTCCTGATTTGCACGCTCGGCGACGGGCGCAAGTTCGTCTACCGCGATGTCCGTCGTCTCGGCACGATCTGGTTGCTCGACGAATCCGGCTGGATCGCCTACACCGGGAGGATCGGCCCTGAGCCACTCGAGGAGACGTTCACGCCGTTCGTCTTCGCGGACCGGCTCAAGGGGACGCGTACAGCGGTCAAGAAGGCGATCATGGACCAGCACCGCCTGGCGGGCGTGGGAAACATCTACGCGAATGAAGCGCTGTTCGACGCGCGGCTCGATCCGGCAACCCCCACGGACAGACTGTCGCTCGAAGAATTCGGCCGACTGCACGCGGCGATCGTCGACGTATTACAGCGGGCGCTCGCGTCGTCGGGCACGACGCTGCGCGACTATCGCACGGGGACCGGCGAGCGAGGACGGTTCCAATTCAAGCTGCGGGTATACGGTCGCGGCGGCGAGAAGTGCATGAATTGCGGCAGGAAGCTGGTGGAGACCCACAAGATCGACTTGCGAACGACGACGTTTTGCCCGAGGTGCCAGCGCTAGAGCGCTAGCGCGCCCGTCCGATGGAGACGTGTACACGCCCACGCCGAGAAGCGGGATTGGCTGAATGAAGAGCTGACCTTCCAGCGGAACGCTGACCGACTTGATGTGTGAATCGCTGCCCGAGCTTCCTTTGCGCGTGATGGTTGCCGCGCCAAGGCCCGCCCCCAGTGAATAGCGAACCAACCCCGCCCGGTTGCCCGCACCGGCCATCAGGCCGTAATCCTCGACATCGATGATCATGCCCGGTACTTGCAGGACGCTGCCAAGGAGGTCAAAACCGGTCAGCGTTCGGCCGCTCACCACGAGCCTGCCGGCTTGGTGCGAGCCGCTCAGCTGCGCGCCCAACTCCGTCAGGCCACCCCACGTCGCCCGACCCAGGCCCAGCGTAATCCAGTTCTTGCTGGCGGCCTGCCTCTGGGCCTGAAGCTGCCCCAGAGGCGCGGCCACCAGAACCGCGACCATCACCGCACGACCCCAATGCGTCATGCGTCAATCTTCAATCCACAAACGCCCAAAGCAAGTCGCGGCTGTGCCGGTCGAGCTGCCCCGGCGCACCAAGGTGATAGAGATCCCCCGCCAGGTCGCGGATCAGCAGGCCGCCGTGCGGCAGCGTGCGCGGCCAATCATCGAGCCGGGTCTGGAACGTGCGGGGACCTTGCCTCGTCTCGACCCGCCAGCGGCGGATCTCGACCTCCTCGTCGATCTCCAGCACGCGCGTCACCTCGAACACGAATCCGGCCACCGCGAGCGCCCGCTCCAGTGCTGCGCGCGAGCGTGCATCGAGCTCGGCGGGATCCTTCACCAGCGCGAATTCCTCCTCGTCGGCATCGCGGAGCGACAGGTGCCGCGTGGGCTCGGTCCACGGAAACGCGCGTCGGACCGATACGGCGCGCTCCTCGTCTCCCCGCATCGCCCACAGCGAGCCGTCGGCCCGCCACTCGAGCGTCAGCCCGCCCGCTGCTTTCCGGATCGCGCCGTCATCGGATCGCCTGACTAACATCGATTCCATGGAAGCCTCCTGGTGTCAGGTGCGTGGTGTCTGGTGTCAGAAGAGCCCAGACACCTGACACCAAGCACCCGACACCTATGCAAGTTGCACCTGCAGGTCGTATAGCCGCCGATACGTTCCTTCGGGCCGTGCCAATAGTTCAGCATGCGTGCCGTGCTCGATCAGGCGTCCATCTTCGATCACGAACAGCCGCGACGCCTTGCGCAAGGTCGACAAGCGGTGCGCGATCGCGAAGACCGTCCGTCCGGCCACGAGCCGCTCGAGCGCCTGCTGGATCTCGCGCTCAGTCTCTGTATCCACGCTGCTCGTCGCCTCGTCCAGAATGAGGATGCGCGGATCGTGCAGGATCGCCCGCGCGATCGACACGCGCTGGCGCTCACCGCCCGACAGCGTGTGCCCCCGCTCCCCCACCACCGTGTCGTAGCCGTGTTGCAGCTTGGTGATGAAGTCGTGCGCATTCGCCGCCTGCGCCGCCCTGACCACATCGCTCAGCGGCGCTTCCGGCAACCCGTAGCGGATGTTGTCCACTACCGTGCCGTGAAACAGGTACGGATCCTGGAGCACCATGCCGATCTGGCGGCGGTAGTGGCCCGTATCGAGCTGCCGCAGATCGACGCCGTCGACGCGGATCGCGCCCCCGCTCACGTCGTAGAAGCGCGCGATCAGGTTCACGATCGTCGTCTTCCCGCCGCCCGATGGTCCGACGAGGCCGATCAGCTCGCCCGGCGCCACGTCGAAGCTCACGCCCCGCAGCACCTGGCGGACGCCGTCGTAGCCGAACGTCACGTGCTCGAACGTGACCCGCCCGTGCACCGGCTCGAGCCGGACCGGCTCCGCCACTTCGCGGATCTCCGGCTCGGTGTCGAGCACCTCGAACACGCGGTGCGCCGACGTCGTCGCCCGGTTGATCGTGCGCGCCATCTGCCCGATCACGTCGATCGGCGCCAGGAACATCGTCGTGTAGAGCAGGAACGAGACGAACGTTCCCACCGGCAGCTGTGGGCCTGTGCCGAGCAGCCGCGGCACGGCGAACACCCACACCGTAATCGTCATCGCGTGCACGCCGAGGACGAGCAGCGGCCAGAACGTCGTCCATGACGCGTGAATGCGGTTGAACTCGGCCGTCACGTCCGCGTTGCGCTCGCCGAAGCGCGCGATTTCCCGGTCCTCCTGGTTGAACGCTTTCACCACCCGGATTCCGGGGATCGTGTCTGACAACACGTCGGTCACGCGCGACCACTTCCGCCATGCCCGGATGAACAGCCGGCTGATGTTCTCGCCGTGCCGATAGATCACCCAGCAAAACACCGGGATCGGCAAGGTCATCACCAGACCAAGCCTCCAGTCGAGCGAGAGTAGTACCGTTCCCAGTCCCAGCAGCTGCACCAGCGAGAGCGACACATCGACGATCCCAAACGCCAGGAACTCCCAGAGCCGGTCGGTATCGGCGGACACCCGCGTGATCAGGCTGCCGGTCCGCTTGCGCGAGAAAAACGCCAGGCTGAGCCGCTGGATGTGCTCGTACAGTTGATCGCGCAGGTCGCGGGCAACCCATTCGCCAAGAATCGCCATCAACCGCAACCGGACATACGCCGCGGCCTGCTTGACGAGGTACACCGCCGCCATCGCGGCAACGGCGAGCGCCGCAATCGTCCCCGCGCGCCCGAGCGACAGCGTGCCCGCCTGCGCCGGGCGCACCACGCGGTCGATCAGATAGCCCGCGAGATACGGCGGGATCAGGCTGACCAGCGTGATGACCGTGGCCGCTGCCATGCCGAGCGTCAGGTCGCGGCGATACGGTTTCAGATAGCCCAGCAAGCGCCGGATGACGGCCGTCTGCCGGCCCGACACGAGTGCCTGCGCGTCGCGAATCGGCCGCGCCACGCTCTCGGCATACAGCCGGTCCGCTTCGCCGTCGGTCAGCTCGCGGGTGTGGCCCTGAACCTGCTCCTCGAGCACGAACCGGATGTTCTCGAACGCGCGCCGCTGCCGGTGCGTGTAGCGCAGCAATGCCAGCGCCGGCTCGCCCGGTGCGCCCAGGATCGTCAGCGTGTTGGCCGACAACCCGGGCGCTTCACGGACCGCCTCGATGCTTGCCCGCTCGATGCTGCGCACGTCCCAGCCCTCGCTGTCCCGCTTCGCGACCGCGATGTGCCTGGGGCCCAGCGCGAACCACGTTTCCGCGAGCACGAGGCTCTGGTCGAGATCAGCGAGCGCGTACAGCTGGATCGGCGCGCCGTGCCAGGCGTGCTCGATCTCCCGGCGCAGCTCCAGAGGGAGCCGCGTCGGCTGGGCGGTGTAGCGCTCGATGATGTGATCGTCGAGTTGTTGCTGCGTGCTCATGTCCGTGATCTCCTCACCCCTGTCCCCCTCTCCCTCAGGAGAGGGGGAACGCCTAACAGAACGGCCCCCCAGGTCCATGAAGCACCCGGAAGGCCGGATCACGGCACAGAGACGATCCGATCGACTTCTAGGGTGCTCCTCCGGACGCACTACTCCCATCAACGCCGGCGCTCGGCCCGAACCGGCACAAAACGCCCGGTCCCGCCCAAAGGCGACGCAGCATTGGTGTAGTGGTGGATTGACGAATCATTTCAGTCCGAAACCTTTCGCATGTGATTCGGGAGGCTGCTTCGAGCAAACTAAGACGACGTACGTGACGGGTCAAGCCAAGGATTCACGCGGGTTAGATTTTGGCATGCGCGCTCGCGCGGCCAAACCTCTGCTCGCCGTCACCATCTGCTGCGCATGCGGCGGACCCCTGCCAACGAGTGGGGGAGGGACCGGCGCTCCTGCTGCCATCGCGCAGGTACGGCTGTTCGACGAAGAGCGCGGCACAGACCTCACCGTGCACACCGGTCTTCCCGATGATCAGTCGATCCGCTTGCAAGTTCGTCTCTATGCGCCTGACGGCCACCGCCTGACTGAAATCGTCGGCGGTGTCCAGCTCACGCTACAGTTCAGCCCCGACTCTCTGGCGAACGCGATACCTGTCCCGGGGCGGCCGTTGGAGACGATCATCACACCCACCGCACCAGCCGGGACCAGCGGCTCCCAAACCGTCAGGCTGGACTTTCCCGGAACCGGTACGTCCAAGTCCTTCGGACCATTCCACGTGGAGGTCCAACCCGGCATTTCGGGGGGGACAGAGTTTCGGTTGTTCGACGCCTCCAACGCCGATTTCACCGCGCATGTTCCGCTCGTCTCAGGCGACACGACTCGGCTGGAGGTTCGGCTCTACGATTCCACCGGTGCGCGGCGGACGGCGATCCCCGGTGGCGCCCGGGTCACATTCCGTTTCGATCCCGATTCGCTCGCCGTCGCCGCGCCGATTGCCGGCCTGCCCTTCTGGAAGGCCGTAGTCCCCACCTCGTCGGTCGGTACCGAAGGCTCACTTTTTGTTTCGGTCCTCTTTCTCGCCGACAGCACGACCAAGACCTACGGGCCGATCCAAGTTCTGGTGCATTGAGTTCGCGCTGGCGCTCGCGGCGGCGCCGGCGGCGGCACAGCACGAGGGCCACGTGGGGGGTGTCCCCTTTCCTACGTATGGCTCCGGCACCGCCTGGCTGCCCGCAGCCGCCCCGTTGCACGGCTTCCATGTGCAGACGGGCCAGTGGTCCGTCATGATCCACGGCAGCGTGTTTGCCCAATTCGTGCAGGAATTTGGCCAGCGCGGCAACTATCAGCTCGGCAGCGTGAACTGGGTGATGGGCGACGCAGTCAGGCCACTTGCGGGGGGATTATTCCGCGCCCGCATGATGGCGAGCGCTGAGTACTTCACGTTGACCCGTGCCGGCTATCCGCAGCTCCTGCAGGTTTCCGAGCCGTACCGCGGTACCACAGTTACCGACCGCATGCACCCGCATGAGCTCTTCAGCGAAGTTGCCGTCATGTACGATCGACACCTCATTGACACCTGGTGGTGGTCTGTCTATCTCGCGGCAGCCGGCGAGCCGGCGCTTGGCCCCGTCGCCTACTTGCACCGTCCGTCCGCCACCCACGACCCAACCGCCCCGCTCGGCCATCACAGCCAGGATGTCACACACGAGAGTTTCGGGGTGGCGACGCTGGGAGTCTACACCTCCAAGGTCCATTTCGAGGCGTCGGTCTTTAACGGGGCGCATCCGAACGAGGTGCGGACGAACTTCGACTACAACGGGGCCCGCTTCAACTCGTTCTCTGCTCGTGTGACGGTGAATCCCAACGATCACTGGAGTGTCGCCGGCTCGGCTGCCTACATCGACCCGCGCGAACACGAGCCGCTGCACCGCCTGGAGCTCTCGGCGCTGCACGTAGCGGGAGCCTGGTCGACGTCGTTCGTCTGGGGCGCCAACGTCCCAACCGATACGCGGCGCGTCCTGCATACGGCGCTGGTGGAGGCGAACGTGGACCTCGACCCCCGTAACGCAGTCTTCGGCCGCGCGGAGTACCTCACCCGGACCGCGGATGAGCTCTCCCTGGTCGGTTCAGTGAGCGAGGAGGTCCCGGTGGGCGCTTTGGCGCTGGGTTATGCCCGGCGGCTGCGCGAGGTTCGCGGCGTTGGTGCGTGGCTAGGGGCTCGCGGCGATATGGACTTCGTGCCCGAGCAGCTGCGCCTGTTTTACGGCAGCCGAACACCCGTGGGGTTCATC